>Ga0233439_10001527_pt1 | contig 29221 bp, 20 predicted proteins | sample SI_123_September_6_FD_182713 | JGI IMG/M metagenome (GOLD analysis project Ga0233439, IMG submission 182713) | Seawater microbial communities from Saanich Inlet, British Columbia, Canada - SI_123_September2016_100_MG | ecosystem: Environmental > Aquatic > Marine > Inlet | place: Canada: British... | reverse complement strand
GGGTGCCCAGCCGCATTTTATAGGCAGTTAGGCCTTCTTCGGCATAACCGATGGCCTCTTCGACAACGGATTCGGGGTGATCGTCCCAGTCGTAGCCGACGCCCGAGGAGGCGTAGAGCCGCAGTCGGCGCAAGGGTTGCTGGCCTTCTTCGGCGAGCAGTTCAGCGGTGGGGCGGCCGGCTATTTGTCCGCGCAGATCCCACAAGGCGCAGTTGAGGCCAGCGTTGGCTATATCGTTTGCGCGCACGGCTTCGTTGGCCGGGATCAGATCCTCGTCGCGGGGGTCGCGGCCGATAAGACCGGGTTTGAGCTGCTCTATGCGTGCGGCGATATCGGGCGGCACGCCATAGGCGCAGGGTTCGGCGATGCCCTGCAGGCCCTCGTCGGTCTCGATGATGCAGATCGAGCAATCGGCCTTAGGCACATGGAATGTCGCGCTCTGCCATTGGCGTTCAGGCTCATGAGCCCGCGAGAGCGAGAGTGTGCGGATAGCGGTGATTTTCATGCGGCTCCTGTGGCGAGATATCGATTCTGTGTTCTTATTTAAGTTGCTTTCCGGCCTGTATTAAATAGGCTTAGTTACCCTTTGCGTCAACACCTTTCCGACCCGGTGCGAATGTGGAATTCCTCGAAGAACTGATACAGTTTTTGCGCGATTTGGGCGCTCCTGGGCTAATGGGGCTAGCCTTTGTCGATTCGGCGGGGATTCCCACCGGCGGCGGACCCGATTGGGTGTTGCTGGTGATGGTGAGTGAGAGCCAGTTGCGAATGGATCTGTTGCTCTTCGTGCCGGCGGCCGTTTTGGGATCGAGCTTGGGCTGTCTAGTACCCTATCATCTCGGCCGCAGGGGCGGGCATCTGCTCTTGGACCGTTTTGAGGTTGGGCGGCAGGCGTCGGTGCGAGATAAAATCGACCGTTATGGGCTGTGGGCCGTCGCCTTTTCGGTGGTGGCGCCACCTCCTTACCCGATGAAGCTCTTTATTCTCTCGGCAGGTGTGTTCGGAATGCCTTTGAGTAAGTTCGTATTGGCGGTGGTCATGGGCCGAACGCTGCGCTATTCCATGGTTGGTTATCTGGCGGTGTGTTATGGTGAACGGGCGACGGAGCTTTTGCGCACCAATTTTGCCACCTTAGCGGCAGTACTCGCTGCATTGGCGGTTATCGCTTTGCTCGTGCAGACGGTGCGCAACCGCAACAGAGCCTGACTTGTCGCCCAGGTGAACCGCGTGTATTTTGAGGCTATTCCCAAACCCGAGGAGACCGCAATGATTGAACATCCCTACCAAGACTTGAGCGGGGGCCGCTGGCTGGCTGGCAACCTACATGCGCATACGACCTCCAGCGATGGGCAGCGCGACCATCAGGCGGTGATCGATGATTATGTCGGACGCGGCCATGGTTTTTTGATGATCTCCGACCACGATATTTATACGGCGGTAGAAGACTACGAGAAGTACGATGTTCAGGGAATGATCATGGTTCCAGGCAACGAGGTTTCGGCCAATGGCCCGCACATGTTGCACGTGGGTGCCAAGGACTGGGTCGAGCCGAACGCGGACCGCCAGCAGGTTATCGACGAGGTGAACGCCTCAGGCGGTGGTATAATCCTCTTTAACCACCCCAACTGGCATGTCAATTTTAATCACTGCCCGCAGGAGCTTTTTGAGCGCTGTGAGGGGTATGTGGGGCTAGAGATTTACAATGGGGTGATCAGCCGGTTGGAGGGCAGTCCCTATGCGACGAACCGTTGGGATATGTTGCTGACGCAAGGACGCCGCTTGTGGGGTTTTGCCCACGACGACAGCCATACGGCGACGGGCGATGTGGGATTGGGATGGAATGTGGTTTATGTGAAGGACGAAACGGCGGAGGGGGTGGTCGAGGCGTTGCGCGCGGGGCGGTTCTATGCTTCGACGGGGGTTGAGATTAATGCGATCGAGGTAGAGGGCAACAAGATTCGCATTGAAACGGAGAATGCCTCGCGGATCGTGGCGCTTAAGCGCGGTGCGATACGGTGTGGGGTGGCGGATGGTCGGGAGCTTGAGATTGAGGTGCCTGAGGATGCGGGCTATGTGCGGTTCGAGTGTTGGGGTGCGGGTGAGGGTTTCGCTTGGACTCAGCCGTTTTTCTGTAGTTAGGTTCCGCCGCTCGTTCCCCAAAGCAGCCCGTCCACACGCAGCATCAGCTTATGGCAATAGGCTCATAGGAGCAGTTTTATGAAAAAGGTCATGTTCGACGATATGTATTGCTGGTCGGTGTTTAACGACGTGCGCCAGATTGATTTCAATGGGCATCTGTGGGTGCGGGAGGGCGGCAATGTATTGATTGATCCCGTGCCGATGAGCGATGGGGATCTGGAGCAATTCGACGCGTTAGGCGGGGCCAAATGGATCGTGGTCACCAATCGCGATCACGAGCGGGAGGCGGATTTTTTTAAGCAGCGCACGGGGGCGGAGGTGGTGGCGCATGTCGCCGATGCGGAGTTGCTGGAGGTGGTGGTGGACAAGACGGTGGAGGACGGCGGCGAGGTCGTTGCGGGGTTGTGGGCGGTGCACTTGCCGCATGGTAAAAGCCCTGGAGAGATAGCCTTGTATTGGTCGCAACAGAGGTTGTTGCTGGCGGGCGACCTGGTCGTGGGCGCGCCAGTGGGCAAATTTAGCTTGTTGATGGATGAGAAGTTGCAAGACGCACCGAAAGCGGCATTGGGTTTGCGCAAATTGCTGGCGTTGGATTTCGATGCGATTTTGGTTGGGGACGGGCATTCGATTATGACAGGTGCACGGGCGGCGCTGCTGGAATGTCTCGAAGAGCGCAGCGATATGTATATAAACAAGATCAATATCGCCGATATTCCCTGGATGCAGGGCGGTCGGCGCGAAGGGTACGATTGTGAGGTGAAGGACATCGATCCGCTGATCGGTGCGCAGAACCTGGGTTATCAGATTATTCGTTTGGGCAAAGGGCAGAGCATTTGTCCGCTGCACTTTCACCATTTTGGCGAAGAGATGTTTTATGTGGTGGAGGGGAGTTGTACTATGGTGACACCGCGCGGGGAATGGCCGGTGCAACAGGGTGATTTCATCGCCTTTCCCACCGGTCCGCGCGGGGCGCACAAGTTTCGCAACGACGGTGATGAGGGTTGCCAGCTTTTGGCTTTGGGTGAACACGTGGACCACGAGGTTGCGGAGTATCTCGACTCGGGCAAGATCAATGTTGTCGCCAAGCGCGATACGGGGCAGGTGATTTATCGCATGGAAGATAGTGTTAGCTATTGGGAAGGAGAATAATATGAGCAGTTTGGTTGTCGTACACCCAGATTTCGACGGGGTTTGGCCCTTTGCCGCTGATCACTTTCGCATGTTGTGGCCCGAGGCGGATTTTAAGCGCCTGGAACACGGAGACGAGCGGAGCTTGGGCGAAGTCGTTGGCGATGCTAGTGGGGTAACTCGTCTGGTGACGCTGGGTATGGAAGTCGAACGGCCTTGCCTGGAGGATTTCTCCGGGTTGGAAGAGGCGACTTTCCAAGGCGCTTATGGCCGCAAGCTCGGCGAGGGGTGTGCCGAGTATCTGGCAGAGAAGGGCGTAACGGTCTATGACCATCCGAGCGAGGGCTTCTGGTCGCAGACGGTGGCGGAGTTTGGTTTGGCGTTGACTCTGTGCGGGCTCAGACGCATTCCGCAGTTGCACCGCGAGATTATCACCAGCTTGGATCCCTGGGATTACGAAGCCGGGAAGGGTAAGGCGCGGCCGGGCGGTCGCGGGCACCAGTTTGGCGACAATCCCGATTTTAGTAGCGGCACGGTCGCCGGCAAGCGCATACGCATTGTTGGGGCGGGGAATATAGCCAGCCGTTACGCCAGCTTTGTTTCGATGTTGGGCGCCGATGTGGCAGCTTGGGACCCCTTTGCCAGCGAGCCGTGTTTCCACCGAGCGGGTTCACGGCAGGAGTATTACTTGGAGAAGCTGGTCGAAGACGCCGAGATTTTTGTGCCGATGGTGCCGTTGACCAACACCACGGGTGGGCTGGTCACGGCGGAGCATATTGATGCACTGCCCAAGGGGTGTTTAGTGGTGATGGTGACCCGGGCGAAGATCTGCGATACCGATGCGATCCGTCGGCGGGTGATGGCCGATGAGTTGAGCTTGGCGGCGGATGTGTGGGACCAGGAGCCGTTGCCGCTGGATGATCCGTTGTTGGGGCGGCACAATGTGGTGCATACGCCGCATAATGCGGGACGGACGATTGATGCCAATAAGTTGTGGTCGGAGAAGCTGGTGGTGCAGTTTAAGCCGCGCTAGTTGCGGATACGGGCAGGGTGGGGATGTTCTCTTCGCTGATTTCTCGCCCGCCACCCCTGGCGGCCTCCGAGAGGCGGTCTGATCCGATCTCACAATGCTGTGAAATCGGGACCGCAAGTCGCTCAAGGGAATATCTCCACCCTGCCCTTTGGTACTCCAGTGGTTGGGCGCCTCAAGCTCAATTGTTGTGAGAAATCCCCCCAATCAGAATATCGGTTGTTGCATTATTCAGTATGTGATGGCTTCGTTGAGGCAATCCTGAAAGCTGGACGAGCTTGTTCGTTTGTCCGGAATTTGGCCCGAAATCTGTCCTATTTACGGTAATTGGGGTGACTGGTCGGTCCTGGCGCGACATATGATATGAATTATAAGTATATATAATTATAGATGTTTATGATGCATTTTACGAGATATTTTCTATATATTGACACAGCCTTTGCCTATCCTGCGTATCATGTTATATCGGTACTCGATGTGCAGGAGAGAAGGGCTGTATGGCCATGGGCGCTTCTTTGACCGCGACGGCTTTGTTGATTTATTCCAGGTGCCTGCTTTCCCTCCTTCAGATCGTCCCGTGCAGTTCATACCCGGACCGCGACGCTTCCCTGTCTGATCAAGTATGCGCCGATAATAATAGCGCATCCAATTGCTCGCTTTTGCCTTGGGGTTTATACTTTTAAACAGCTTATATATTGAATAATAGACCATGAAATCCCACCAGGAGAGTGCTGCATGGCCAGGGGAATAAAGACGTCGGAAGCGGGACAGAAGCGGCGCAACGAGAAGTTGCTGGGCAAAACGAGTTATCTCGGCAAGACCGTGCGCTCCGAAGTGCTGCCGCTCACTGTCGACATCGGCAAACAGCGCGCGCTGAGCCGGGATCAGGTCGCCGCGCTGGAAAGCCTGTCGATCGACGCGGCCGGCACCGCGGTTCGCTCGCTGGCTTCGTTGGCTAAGATCAACGAGCTGGATCATCTCGGCGGAGGGTTAGAGTTGATACCGTCGCTCTTGTTGACGCTGGTGGTCAGCGATTACGAGAAGATCGAATATACCATCGAACACGCGCATACTTCGGTCGGTTATTACGCGGCTTTGGCGGCGTTGGGTTTTATCGATGATGAGATCGTCGTCGAGGGTTTTCGCCGCGGATTGGATATTCCCGGACACGTCTCCTGGCTGCCGGGCGGCACCCAGCTCAATGGCGGGCGCCTTGGTGTGATGGTGCCGACAGCGGTGGGCCAGGCGTTGGGCAAGCGCGCCAATTTCGGCAAGGACTCCTGGGTCGTCTGCCACTGCGGTGATGCCGGTTATATTTCGGGCCAGGCGCTCAACGGCTTTAATGGCGCTTCGGCGAACGGCGCGCCGATTACTTTCGTCATGCACCGCAACGGGATCCAGCTTTCGGGCACGACCGAGGCGATTATGGACAAGGATCCGCGCGGCATTGTCGCCGCGATGGGCGTGGAAGTTTTGGAGACCGAAAGCCTGCACGACATGGCGGGTCTCTACAAGGTGTATCGCGAAGCCTACAAATTGGCGCAGAGCGGCAAGCCGACGATGATCTATCCGACGGGCACGCGCGAACACCTCGGCGATTTCGGCGATCGTTTGGGCATCGGGAAAGAGGTGGAGGCCTTTGCCACAGCGAATGGAGTTAAGATGGACACGCGTGTCTGGGTGCCAGGTTCGCTGATGAGCTATCGCGATGTGGTGTCGATGCTCGAATGCATCTTTCTGGTCAATAACTTGCCCGGTGGCGCAGGTCACCACGACGGACATATGAAGGGTCGCGACACCGCCAAGGTCTTGCGCAATCCAATGTTTAAAAAGACGCCGTCGCAGCGCCAGGCCGCTTCTGCGCTAGGCCGCAAGAAGAAGCGGCAGGTCGTAACGAAAGCCCGGCCGGCGCCCGGCAGCCGCAACTTGGTGCTGCCCAAGAGCGCAAAGAAAAAAGTCAGTCTGCCCCCGGTCGGTAAGAGCGAAAGCGCGCGCGCCGGGTCTGAGGCGGGTTATGCTGCAGTGGCCGCGCGTTTTCCCGACGATGTCTTTGTTGTCAGTTGCGATCTGGATCCCTCGACCAAGCTGGCCAAAGCGAGGGCCTTCTTAAAGGCGGACCACCAGTTCGAGATGAGCATCGAAGAGCAGGCGGCCTGTCTGATCACCAATGGCTTGGCGATGAGCGGCGGCGGGCCACAGCTCAACGTGGTCTCGACCTTCGCCGCCTTCTACGAGGGCATCGCCCGCGAGGGTTTCGACATGTGGCGCTACCAGCGCAACCTGACCGGCGTCAACGAGGGCATCAACGCGGCGTTCCACGTCTCGCACGTGGGCGCTTGTACCGGCCGCGATCACTTTTCGGGTTGGGGCCTGGATTGGATCAATATCGGCCTGTGCTATCTGCCGTATATGCACCGTTTTTACGCGCCCTCCGACGCGCGCTCGGCCTTCTTGGCCGTCTGCGATATGGCGGCGCACTATGGCGCGCATATGATCGGCATCCCGCGCGATTCGCTACCGACGCTCGAAAAGCAGGACGGCTCGGGGCCGTTGTGGGAGGCTGGTGACGAGTGGGAAGCGGTGACGGCTTATCGTAGCTACCCGAAAGCGCAGAAGGCGATTCTGGCGATGGGCGCACCGGCGTTCTTAGCGGGTCAGGCGGCCGACAAACTCGGCGGCAAGGTAGATGTGCATATCGTCAACGGTTTGCCGCTGGCGGCCGGTGCACTAGAGAAACTCGTGCGCCGCTATCCTAGGGGAGTGGTGACCATCGAGGACGGGTTGATCGGTGGGGTCGATTCGGGGCTGCGTGGTTTTGCTGCTTTGGTGGCGGGCGTGGCGGCCGAGAACAAGGTGCCCGCGGCCCATGTCGGCATCACGGACCCGACGACGGCGCCTTCCGAGGGCCATATGGAGACCTGGGCGCATTTCGGCCTTACGGCCCAGGCACTCGTCGCGGCGGCGAAGGGACTATAGACCTTGCGTTTCACATTCTTGTTTCTGGCCATGGCGGTGTTCGTGGCGTGCGGCGGGGATGATAGTGGAATACTTCAGGCGAACACGATAGCAACTGAGGAGCAATTCATGGCAGAAGAAAACACGGACGAACAGGCGCCGGAGCAATTCTCGGTTCTATTCGAGACCAGCGCCGGCAATTTCAAGGTCGCGGTGACGCGCGCTTGGGCACCACACGGTGCCGATCATTTCCACGCGTTGGTGACCAGCGGTTATTACAATGAGCAGCGCTTCTTCCGGGTGGTGCCCGGTTTTGTGGTGCAATGGGGCATGAGCGGAGATCCGGCGCTGACTAGTCAGTGGCGGAGCGCGGGGATCCTGGACGATCCGGTCACCGAGAGCAATACGCGCGGTCGCATCACTTTCGCCGCGACGAGTTTGCCCAATAGCCGCACGACCCAGGTTTTTATCAACTACGGCGACAACGTCAATCTCGACGGTATGGGTTTTGCACCCTTCGGCGAGGTGGTCGAGGGCATGGAGATCGTAGACGCGATCAATGCCGAATACGGCCAGAATCCCGACCAGGGGAAGATCGGCGAGCGCGGCAATGAATACTTGATCGAGACCTTTCCCGATCTGGATTATATCGTTACGGCGAGTATCGCCGAGTAAACGAACCACCATGCAAAGAGGAATTGAGATATGAAGCATACTGCACTGATGGTCAGCGTGCTCTGGGCCTTGGGCTGTGGGGCCGGTGATCAAGGCGCGGAAGGAAACACGGCGCTCTTGCAGGATCCTAAAAGCGATGCGATCAAACAGGAGTCACCCGCCGAATTCACGGTGCTCTTTGCGACCAGTGCCGGCGATTTCAAAATTCATGTGACGCGCGAATGGTCGCCTCGCGGCGCCGACCGTTTCTACAACCTGGTCAAAAACGGCTTTTATAACGAGCAACGTTTTTTTCGTGTAGTGCCTGGTTTCGTGGTGCAGTGGGGCATAAGCCCGGACCCGGAACTGACCAAGGTCTGGCACACCGCTAATATTCTCGACGATCAGGTCAAGCAGCAGAACAAACGCGGTCGCATCACTTTCGCCAAGCAGAACAAACCCAATACCCGCACCACCCAGGTCTTTATCAATTATGGCGAAAATCTCAATCTCGACGGCATGGGTTTCGCGCCCTTCGGCGAGGTGATTGAGGGTATGGAAGTAGTCGATCAGATCAACGCCGAATACGGCCAGCAGCCGAATCAGGGGCAGGTTTCCGGGCGTGGTAATTCTTATCTGGAGGAGAACTTCCCGAACCTCGATTATATCAAGACGGCGACGATCGTCGACTGAGGTGAGCCAGATACGCAACGAGGCTGTCGGGCTGCAAGCCGGAGCCCTGGCCCTCTTGACTTCTGTGTTGTGGGGTGGCAACCCCGTGGCGATCAAGATGGGACTCGACGGCGTGCCGCCGGCAGCGATGGCCGGCCTGCGTTTTGCATTGGGCGCTCTGACCGTTTGGGTCGGGGCGCTTTTTGCTGGTATTCCGTTGCGCGTACCCGCCAGCGAGTGGAAAGGGCTGGGCGGCCTAGCATTGCTTTTTGCCTTGCAGATCTGGTTGCTCAACGCGGGTACCGGGTACACCACGGCCAGCCGTTCGGGGGTGGTGATCAACGTCTACCCCTTTTTTACCGCACTCTTTGCACACCTGCTTGTCGGTGATCGGTTGGGGCTGGGCAAGTGGCTGGGCTTTGCTTTCTCGTTCGCGGGTGTGCTATTGTTGTTTTGGGAGTCGGTCTCGTTTGGGGAGACGGGTTATCTGCTCGGCGACGTAATGGTGGCGGCGAGTGGATTGCTCCTGGGGTTGCGGCAGGTGGTGATTAAGCGTCTGGTGCAGGGGCTCAACCCCTATCAGGTATTGTTCTGGCAGGCGATGCTGAGCTTGCCGCTTTTTGCCGCTTGGAGCGTCTTCTTCGAGGCGGAAGCGGAATATGTGTTCAGTGGCGCGGTCATCGCGGGTGTGCTTTATCAGGGCATTGTGGTGGCCGGTCTTTGTTTTATTGTCCTGGTTTTTTTGCTGCGTCACCACTCGCCGAGTCGGTTGGGGGTTTTCAGTTTTATTACGCCGATCGTCGGCGTGCTGTTGAGCGCCTGGTTGCTGGGCGATGCGCTGTCGCCCTATCTGTTGGCCAGCGTGGCTTTGGTGGTGGTGGGCATTGTGGTGGCGAACCAGGTCGAACGCGCCCAGGGCCAGGGGGCTTAGTTCTGGGGAAAACGGCGGAGGTTTGGGGGTGCGTCGGTTTACCTGCGCCGGTGCGCGAGTTGGCCGCGCAGGCTTGGGACGTGATAATTGTCGGTGCGGGGCACAATGGGTTGACTTGTGCCAGTTACTTGGCGCGGGCGGGCAAGCGGGTGTTGGTGCTGGAGGCGCGCGAGCGCGTCGGCGGAGCCTGCACGCTCGCTGAGCCCTGGCCGGGTTTTCGCGTGTCGCCCTGCGCGTATTTGGCGGGCCTGCTGCATCCCCTGGTTATATCCGAGTTGGATCTGGTCAAACACGGCTTTAGATGGACCCCGGCCGTCAACGGGCTCTTCGTACCCTTCGCAGACGGCAGTTCGGTGCAGTTGTGGGAAGACGATGCGGCCTGCGAAGCGGAGATCGCGCGCTTGGCGCCCGGCGATGTTGCGGGTTGGCGGGCGATGTATGCGGTGATGCGCCGTTTGCGCGAGGCCATTCGGCCCGAAGGTGAGGGCGATGTATGGATCGGCAGACCGCCTACGCGCGATATGCTCGAAGCACGCATCGGCGACGACGAGGAGGCGTGCGGTCTGCTCTTCGAGTGGTCGATGGCCGAATACGTCGAGCGCTATTTAAAGGACGAGCGCCTGCAGTGCGCGGTTTTGGGCCAGGGCGTGATCGGCACCAATGCCAGCCCTTTTGACCCGGGTACGGCCTCGATCCATTTCCATCATTCGTCTGGCCGGATGGGAGGCATGCCGGGTATGTGGGGTTATGTCGAGGGCGGTATGGGCGGTGTTTCTTTTATGCTCTGCGATATTGCGCGCGAGGCGGGGGTGCAGGTGGCGACAGGGGTGCCGGTGTCGCGGATTGTGCCGGGCGAGGGCGTGGCGTTGGCTGGTGGGGATTGGCTGGCGGCGCCGATCGTCGTGTCAAACGCCGATCCGGTTACGACCCTGGGTCTATTGGGCGAGGCGGCCGATTCGGGTTGGCGGACGCAGGTCGAAGCGGTGCCGATCGAGGGCGCGACGGTCAAGGTCAACGTGGCGCTTAGCGAATTACCTGACTTTATAGCCCGGCCCGGAACCGATGCGCCGCACCACCGGGGGCAGGTCAATACGCCGCTTTCTAAGGACGAATGGCGTCGAGGTTTTGCCGCGGCCCGGGCGGGCCAATTGCCCAAGCGATTGTGGACCGAGCTGTATTTTCAGACCGCGCATGATGCCAGTGTGGCGCCCGAGGGTCTGCACATCATGAGCGTTTTCGCCCAGTATGTGCCCTATGCTTTTGCCGAGGGCGATTGGGACGGTCGACGCGCGGAAGTAGGCGAATTGGCGCTGGCGTCGATTGGCCGTTTCTGTCGTAATATTCCCGCAGCGGTAGTTGATATCGAGGTGATGGGGCCGCCCGATATTGAACAGAGGGTGGGTTTGCGTGGTGGGCATATTTTCCAGGGCGAGTGTCTGCCCGCACATATGTGGGACCAGCGCTTGGCCGCGCGCACGCCGATGCAGGGTTTTTTCCTTTGCGGCGCTTGTACGCATCCGGGCGGCAGCGTTATCGCGATTAACGGGCGCAACGCGGCGATGGAGATTTTAACGGGCGACTAACGGCTCAGCTCGACGGGATCCCGCTTGGCGAGTAGAGGATCGGGTAATTCTGTTCGATACAGTACATGCAACCCTAGGTTTTGTTCTACGCTGAAACGAGCAGGTTCCGCGCCGCGATCCTATATTTTGTGCGGACCCATTGATTGGAGAAATCGTATTGACGGAAGTAAGCATGAAAATTTGTTGTGTCGGTGCCGGCTATGTCGGTGGTCCCACGATGGCGATGATCGCCCACAAGTGTCCCGATATCGAAGTGACTATCGTCGATTACAACGCTGAGCGCATCGACGCCTGGAACTCCGATACCTTGCCGATCTTCGAGCCGGGCCTCGACGAAATAGTCAAAGGCAGTCGTGGGCGGAATTTGTTTTTTACCACGGATCGCGACAAGGGCGTGCGCGAAGCCGATATCGTTTTTATCGCGGTCAGCACACCGACCAAGGACTACGGCATCGGCGCCGGGCGGGCCGCCGACCTAAAATATGTTGAGAGCTGCGCGCGCCACATCGCCGAAGTTGCCGATTCCGACAAGATCATCGTCGAGAAATCGACCGTGCCGGTGCGCACGGCCGACGCGGTGCGCACCATTCTCGAAGCGACCAAGGGCAAGGGCTCGTTGCAGGTGCTTTCCAACCCAGAATTTTTAGCCGAGGGTTCGGCGGTACAGGACCTCGAAGCGCCGGATCGGGTGCTGATCGGCGGCGAGCGCACCGCGGAAGGGGCTGCCGCGATTGAAAAATTGGCCTCGGTTTACGCGCAGTGGGTGCCGCGCGAAAAAATCATTACCACCAATTTGTGGTCGTCGGAGTTATCGAAGTTGACGGCCAACGCCTTTCTGGCCCAGCGCATATCCTCGATCAACGCCATTTCCGCCCTTTGCGAAGAGACCGGCGCCGATGTCGACGAGATCGGCCGCGCCATCGGCCTCGATAGTCGCATCGGCCCGAAGTTCCTCAAAAGCTCGGTGGGTTTCGGCGGGTCCTGTTTCCAGAAGGATATCTTTAACCTGGTCTATCTGTGCCAGCACTTCGGCTTGGAAGAAGTCGCCGACTATTGGGAACAGGTTGTTTCTATGAACGACTACCAGAAAAAACGTTTCTCGCGACGGATTATGCAGGCACTTTTTAACACCGCGTCGGGCAAGCGCATCGCGGTCTTAGGTTTCGCCTTTAAGAAGGACACCAACGACACTCGCGAGTCGGCCTCGATTTACGTGTGCCGCGACCTTTTGCAGGAGCAGGCGCAGTTGGCTATCTACGATCCCAAGGTGCCCGCTGAGCAGGTCCACGCCGACTTGCAGCCGGCCGAGGGCAGCGGCGGTGAAATCGAAATCTGCAGCGATCCTTACCAGGCGGCGGTCGGCGCGCAGGTGGTGGCGGTCATGACCGAATGGGATGAGTTCCGCGACTTGGATTATCAGCGCATCTACGATTCGATGCTCAAACCGGCGCTGATCTTCGACGGGCGTAATATTCTCGATTTGGAACCTTTGCGCGAAATGGGCTTCAAGGCCGAGGGCATCGGCAAGGGATAAGCGGAATTGCATGGCTGATTGCTGGTATAAGGGCAATCAGCACATGCACTTCTTTTCGAGTGACGGCCACGATTTCCCCGAATCGGTCACCGGCTGGTGCAAGGAGCACGGCGATCACTTCATCGCCTTTACCGAACACCATCAACACCAGATCGGCGAACGATGGTTGCGCGGCGACCCGGAAACGCCAGGGGTCGGGCACTGGCGGTGGATCATCTGGTGGGCCAATACGCGGCGCGGTGCGGCTAACTCACCGGCCCCAAGCCCCTATAGTCTCTTCCCAACGGCAGGCAGGCCGGCTCTTCCGTCGGGCGGAAGGGCACCATCTGCACGATCTGGTCTAGGCGTTGGAGGATCTCCGGGGCGAGCGGCCCCCGGTCGGCGGCGGCGATATTGAGTTCGACTTCCTCTTCTGAGCGCGCCCCCATCAGGGTGCAGGAAATATCCGGATTCGACAGCACGAAACGCAGCGAGATCTCGGGTAGGCTCATGTCTATTTCATCGAGGAAGGCGTAGAGCGCGAGCAATTGCGCGCGGCGCGGCGGGCTCATCCAGGCCGGGCCATTCTGCACTTCCTCGTCGTGGCGGGCGGAGAGCACGCCCTGTTGCAATGGCGAGCCGATAACAACGCCCATGCCGAGTTTTTTGGCGGTCGGCAGGATCGCGTGCTCGGCCTCGCGCCAGAGCAGGCTGTAGTTGAACGCGGTCAGCACCACGTCGAAGCGGCCGGTCGCCATGATCGGCGCCATGGCGTAGGCTGTTGTTCCGCCCAAGCCGGTAAACTTTATAATCCCCTGTTCTTTTAATTCATCTAAGACGTCGAGCACGGGACCGGTGTAGCTGTCGCGGTCGGTCCACCAGTCGTAGAAGCCGGGGCGCTCGGGCTCGTGTACCATCAAGAGGTCGATATGGTCGCGTTTTAGAAGGCGCAGGCTTTCTTCTACGGACTGGCGCAGGTGATCGGGGTTTTGCGGCTCGAAAGGTTGCGGTCGCCCGCCGACTTTACTGGATAGGTAGAAGGGTTGTTCGACCTCGGGCAGGACCTTGCCGAGCACTTCTTCGCTGTCGAGGTAGGTGGGTGCGGTGTCGACGTAATTGACGCCGAGTTCGAAGGCGCGCAGGGTAGCCGCGCGGCCTTGTTCGAAGGCGCCGCCGTGGGAGGAGACGAAGAGACCGCCTAAGGAGAGTTCGCTTACTTCGATGCCGGTTTTGCCTAAGGGACGCATGCGCATGGGGTGTCTCCTTTTATTGGGTGGTTGGTGTTGGTCGTGCTGGGCCTTGCCGGTGCAGGGGGTCTGTCTCCGGGCAAAGCTAAGGCGGTTCTATCTAGCTTGTGGAGGGACGCGGCGGCGGTGTGGGCGATAGGGTTCAATCGTAAGGCCTTTGGGAGGCTTTGCTCTACGAGGTCGCCCCGCACCTCCGGCAAGGGGCGACGGCTTTGTTTTTAAGTCGGAGGCAATGTATAACACTGGGGGAATTGTGTCCAACGTGGCTTATTTGATAGTGGATTTTTTGCGCAGGGCCGCACGAGGATTGGCTTCGAACAAGTGCGGTTGGTGGTGAAGTGTTTGCGGGAGTTGTTGGTGTGGTGATTGTTAGCGTTTTAAGCATATGCAAAAGGCGTCCCTCATTATGAGAGACGCCTTTTTACATGCAATGGAGAGTTGTGGTTTAGTCGAGCGTCGGGCCGGGTATCTGCGCGAAGTTGCGGTAGAACTGCGCGACTTGCCCTACGATGACTTCCAGCATGGCGTTGCCCAACTCCGGAGTCGCGTCGGCGGGGTTGTCGGTGTGGCCCGGGCCGGCCTGAAAGGTGCCGTAGGTTTGCACTACCGCGCCGGTGAGGTCGACGTCGAGCCCGCCGGCGGCGTTGGACTGGTCTTCGGTCTTGGCCAGTGCGTCGGCGTCGACCCAGTCGGGGCGTAGTGCCATCACCAGCGCGGTTTCGAAATGAGCGGCGTGGCCGGGTACGCGGCCGCCTTCGATCAAGCCTTTTTCCACTAGGGCGGCGCGCGTCAGGTCCCAATAGTTGCACGAGGCCACGGTGACGGGTTGGCCGAGGCGGTTGACCAGGTCTTGGCCGGCGACGCCGACGTGGTCGGAGTTGCCGCCGTGGCCGTTGAGGATGGCGATTTTGCGGAAGCCGGTTTTGGCCAAGCCGACGGTCACTTCGCGCACGACCTCGATAAAGGTGTCGCTGGTCAGCGAGAGGGTGCCGCCGAAGGGGATGTGGTGGTGCGAGGACCCGAAGGCCAGCGGCGGCGTGACGACGACCGGCACGCTGTCAGCGGCGGCTTCGGCGGCGCGGGCGGCGACCGTCGATACCAGCAGGGTGTCGGTGCCGACGGCCATGTGCGGGCCGTGTTGCTCGGTGGCGGCGGTGGGCATCACCGCGATGGCATTGGGGGCGATGGCTTTGATTTGTTCGCGGGTCATCTCTTCGAAAAGCACGGGCATTTGTTTCTCCAATGGCAGTTTGTCGCGTGTTTTTTTGCGGACAGGTCGAGGTTGGTCTTCGATTATTTGGTGCTTGCTTGAGAGGAGTGTAGGGCTGTGGCTGGTTTAGTGCAAGGGCATTTCTTATCGGGCCGATCCCGTGACAACCAGCGTCCTCAACGCCGCATCCCATTCGGGCCGCAGTGTTTCGTATAACTCCGTGGTGGTGTCGGCGACAAATTGCATGCCGGTGCCGCCGCTGAGCATGTGTACTATATACGAGGTGTGTTGGCTTGCCGCGTTGTCGACCCAACGCACCTGGTAGGCTATGGCATTTTCCGGTGCGAGTCCGCCGTTTTTGCGGGTGAGTATGCGTTCGATGATGCCGCTGGCTCCGTTGCGCTTCCTCAGCATCGCGCTATAGGTCGCAATATCCCACTCGGGCCGGGTCTTTTCGCAGGTGACGTTGATCATCGTGCGATCGCGCGCGTCGGTGAGGCTTTTACGCTCGTAGAGGTGCATCACCAGGGGGCCGTGCGTCTGTCTTTCGCGGAAGGTCCATTGCGCCGACGGGAGTTGGAATTCCAGGCCGCATTCCTCTATGCGGGACACAGCGCCGGTCGCTGGTTGTGCTGGTACGGCGACATAGCGGGCTGGGCCTCTGAGTGTATTCTGTACGGCGGCGATGTCCACAGGGTCATGCAATATCGCGAGGGTAGCTGCGACAGATTCAAGATACGTTTTCATCTGCTGCTCGGTGCCGTGTTGCCACAGAGGTACGCCGAGGTTTAGCACATGTTCTCCGACACGGGTAGAGAGCATAAGCTGCTTTTTGACATTGTCGGCCGATTCGCTCTGCGGCATCGCGAAACTCCAGAACAGCCATTGTGTTTCAGCCAGTGAGACCTGGCCGCTGTCGGCCAAGCTCAGCGTTGGCGTGCCGAGGGATTGGCGCCAGTGCGCGAGTTCCCAGTCGCGGTGGGTTTTGAGTAATCCGGTCGCGGTGGTGTCCGCGCATGTGGAGGCTGCACAGAAATTGGCTATGGGAACCAACGTGACTTGCAACAGCTGGTCGTCCAGCCAATAGACCCCGGGCTGGTTCTGCAAGGGGCGAACTTTTTTCGCCGGAGCTTCGACGGTGCAACCACCTTCCGGCCAAATCTGGACGAAGAGGATGCCACGCGCCGAGCGCAGCGCGAGGCTCTCGGCGTACAGAGGGGCGGCATACAGGGCGATCAGCAGGCCGAGTAGTGTCGCGTAGCAGCCGATATGCAGAGCGAATGGCGGTTGGTTAAGAGGGTTGTTGCTAGGGAGTCGCATCAAAGTGTCTTATATACGCTATTCCTCGCCGGCCAGGGCGATGGCTTCGTCGACGCGTTGGCGGATCAGGTCGCAACCGCCTTGCCAGAAGGCGCGGTCGGCGATGTCGAAACCCATATCGGCGACCAATTCGGCGGGCGATCGTGAACCTCCGGCCGAGAGCAGGTCGAAGTATTTGCTGACGAAGGCCTCGCCCTCCTCTTGGTAGCGCGCGTAGAGCGAGAGCACCATCAGTTCGCCGAAGGCGTAGGCGTAGACATAGAAGGGGATGTTGATGATATGCGGGATATAGAGCCACCAGCAGGCGTGGTCCTCGCCCAACGACAGCGAATCGCCGAACATCTCCTGCATATTGCTTTGCCACAGCTCGTTGAAGCGGGCGGTGGGTAGTTCGCCTTCGCTGCGCCGGGCTTGGTGGGCCTGTTGCTCGAAGCGATACATGGCAACCTGGCGGAAGACCGTGGCGAAAGTGTCTTCGATCTTGGAGCAGACCAGGGAGAGGCGCTCCTGGCGAGTGGTGAGATTCTGGCGCAGTCGGTCGAAGACCAGCATTTCGCCGAAGGTGCTGGCGGTTTCGGCCATCGGGAGTACGGGATGGTAGTCGAACAGGTGATTGTCGCGAGCTAATACGTCGTGCACGCCGTGGCCCAATTCGTGCGCCAGGGTCATCACGTCGCGCGGCTGGTTGGTGTAGTTGAGCAGGATATAGGGGTGATGGTCCGGGGTGACACCGGCGCAGAAGGCGCCGCCGCGCTTGCCCGCAGCGAGTTCGGCGTCGATCCAGCGCTTGTCGAAGAAGTCGTTGGCGATATCGAGCAATCGCGGTGAAAAATCACCGAAGGCGCCGAGCACTATCTCGCGCGCCTGGGAGAAGGGGATCTCCCCCTCATCGCCTTCTAAGGGGGCATAGCGGTCGTAATGGGTCAACTCGTCGAGATCGAGTAGCCGGCGCTTGAGGCGGTAGTAGTCGGCGACCGTGCCGTAATTGGCGATGCAGACTTCGCTGACGGTATCGACGATCTCGGCGCTCAATTCGTTGTGCAGGTGGCGGCCGGCCTCGGGACGTTTGTAGTGGCGCAGTCGGTCGAGCACGTCCTTCTCGTGCAGCAGCGTGTTGTAGATGAAGGTGCAGACATGCGCGTTGCGTTTGAGGCCTTTCGTGAGGGCTTGCGCGGCGGTCTTACGCAGTTGCCGGTCGGGATTGTGGAGTAGCGGTAATAGCTCCGACTGGGTCAACTCTTGGCGTTGGCCGTTGCGGTTGAGGCGGTATTTGGCCCGCCCGTGCGTTTCGGTGAAGAGACGGCTGAAGGCCTGGCCGCGGCTAGTGGCGGTTTCTACGAGGATCTTCTCCTCGGACTCGGAGAGGTTGTGGACGGAGAGTAGGCGCAGGTGGTCGAGGTAGTGACGGTAGGAGTCGAGCGCATCGTCGCCGATCAGGGCGTCGTAGGTCTCGGCGGGTATCTGTCCGATTTCGAGGTCGAAGAAGACCAGATGGGTGGTGATGGCGCTGCCGAACTCACGGGTCTTCTGCAACAGGGCGCCGCGCTCGGGGTCCTGGGTGTTGGTGGCGAAGAGCAGCATGGCGTAGGCCTGGGGTCGGTACTGGGCGCGCAGCAGCACCTCGTAGGCGTCTTGCGCCTGGCGCAGGTGATGCGCGTTGAGGTCCGTGCGGGCGATCGTGTTCTTGAACCGCGCTTCGAACGCCAGGGCTTGTTCGCGCACCGCGTCCATATCGATCTCAAGGCGCGGGTCGTCGGCGCCGGCGTAGAGGTCGCTCAGGTCCCAGGTCGGCAGGGTTTCGGTCTTTCTAATCATAACGGGCGCAAGCTCCTCGGATCACTGGCTGATTGTGGGACGCTCATTATAATATGATAGCATAACGCGGGCAACCGCCGCGCGCCGCCGGTTAGGCGACGCGCGGCTGCTCCCGATAGAGCGTTTCGATTTCGCCGTTGAGCCGCCGGAGTTTTTGGCTCAGCTTTTTTCTCAAACGGCTGGCTCGGCCCCTTGGCAAGAAGAAGAGCGGGGAGCTAAAGCGCAAGGTCGTGGGAGAGGTTCCCGCTGATTACCAGAACCGCTATGGCGGCGTCGAGGTCTATCCGGAAACGGTGCGGCAGCCGGCGAAGGTGTATATCGAGCAGGAATAAGGCCGTAAACTATAGTACAGTTAGCAGCAAAACCCCCGCCCTGTGGTGAGGATTTTTGCGTTTAGAGATACCAGAGCTTGATGACGCGATCGGTGGTATGGCGTATTGGGTGCGCCTTGCTCTGCAGAGCAGTGAGTTGAGCTTTGAGTTGTGTTGTTGCGGTCGAATGTAGGGGGTAGTGAAAATAGCTGTTGTCATGATGATTTCTTCTGGCAAGTGAGTGAGTGCTTTCATGACCACAGATTGTACGTCGCGTGCCAGATATTGAAAATAGTGTTAACTATATTAAAAACAATCTATTACGGGAAATTTAATATTTAAAAAATGGCGAAATGCGCTATTTTGAGTGGCGTAGATCGCTTTAATAGCTTCTCCATGGTGTTAACGCTCTTTGTTTGAATAAAAAAAGACTCAATAAATACTAGTACTTGTCGATACTTAATGGTAAGTGGTATCATAAGGAGTTAAGCACCCTCTTCTCCCTGGAGGTATACCTTGTATCAGGAGCTATCACAGTCTAAAAAAGATGCCGCTCCCGAGTTGGAAGCCGTATTTGCCAATGGCGATATGATCGTCGTTGGCTGGGAGCCCGGTTGTAAAATACACCGCTTACCGCATTGGCAAGAAGTAGAAGGATTACCGCAACTACAGTCATAGTATCTACCGCTCGCACTACCGCGTTTATCAAGAAGAGATAGATCGGTTTATTCGCTAACGAGGCAGCGGCCTTCGGTGCGAGCACTACCAACATCGCTGCTGCCTAAAATATGTAGACACCCCTAGACACCTTACAAAATTGAACTCTGCAATGCCCGGTTGGTGTTGCGGAGTTTTTTTGTGTGTACAGTGGAGGGTGTAAGGAGGGAAAGGCTGCGGGGTTGCTTTTCCTTTTGAATTCTCCACTCCTCCTGAGCGAATCAAGGACCGGGTCTATGCAGTGTGGTTTTTTAAGTAAATCAATCGCGTGTAGTGGGATTTTGCTCCAAGACGGCCTAAGGGCAGGGTAGCGCCCGTAGGAAAATCACCCGCGTTTAGGGCCCGCTCGGTATCCGCCCGAGTACGCCTGGGTGAGCCAACCCGTTCTACAGTAAGTGCATGAGGGCCGTGCTGTGATTTTTCGGAGGGCGCTGCTCTGTCCGACCCTCTGCTCCTGAGGGCCGTGCTGTGATCTGGACCTTAGGACGGTTCGGGGTTGAAGAGCCGGGCGATATGCACGGCCTGGAAGAGCGTCGCCGGTTCGAGCTGGGTGCGCAGCGCGCGTTTGCGCGGTAGCAGCGTGGTTTCGCCGAGCATTGGCGGGCAGACGACGACCTCGACTCGGCCGCTGCCGATATCGAGATTGCCGTGCGGGCATTTGGGCCACAGGGAGTGGATGCCGCGGAAGACTATGGGGATGATGATCACGTCGGGCGGTAAGTGGGCGTAGAGCGCGTGTTGCATCGGTAGGCACTGGTGTTCGTAGGAGGCGGTGGTGCCCTCGCCGTAGACGACCCCCGGGCGTGTTTCGAGCAATTTGGCGAAACGGCGCGTGGGGCTGCCGGTATCGGCAGAGCGGCTCATGATCACATGGCCGTCGACCTCTTCGAGCATCTTGTCCACTTCTTCGGTGCTGAAGCCGATCAGCGAGAAGGAGCGGCCGGCAATGCGCACCGTCGCAGGTTCGGTGAGGCGGGCGCGGGCGAGGATCACCGGCGCGGGGGGAGTACTCCAACCAATCAATTCGAGGAAGCGCGGGTCGTGCAGCAAGCTGCTCATCACCGGATGGTCGAAGAGACTGCGGTGGGTGGGCAGGAAGAGCACCTTGCCCTGCCGGTTGGCCAGGTCGAGGTCGCGGGCGGTCGCCGCGAAGAAAGGGTCGGCGTTTACTGTTACTTCGATGCCGAAGATGTCGAGTGACTCCCGGCCCCATTGCGCGCTTTCCGCGCTGGCCGCGGCGAGACGCTGCTCTTCGGGCAAACCGACGTCCAGGATCTTCATCTTATTGCGCCCGGTGCGGTGGTAGAGACGGGCCCAACGCAGCATACGGCCGCGGCGGCGCATAGAGCCGAGCGTCTGTTGGCGGCCGACGTGCGGGTATTCGAGGAAGCGGCCCTGGGCTTTGCCGGCGAGTAAGGGGGGCATGGTCACCGGGTCGGGTTTGGCCCCGCGCGTCCGTTTGGCCAAGCGGTTGGCCAAACGGACGAGTGCGCGGGTTAGGTCGATCATGTCGCGGGTCAGATAGCTGTACTCCTGGCCGTACCAGAATTCCTTGGGTCTGATCTGGGCGGGGTCCTCGGAGTGGGCCTGCAGGAATTTGAGTAGCATGCCCTTGCCTAGGAGCACGAGCTTGTGCAACTCCCGATGCCACTTGCCCCGCACCCGGCCCTCGATCTTGGCCAGTAGTAGCTCGGCGTCGGTGATGGCTTTCCATACCGAAATGCCGAGCCAGATGAAATTGCTGAAGGTGTTGAAGCGGATGGCCAGATGTTCGCCGGCGGCGAGATAGTCGACAATGCGTTCGGCGATGTCGCCGAGCAATTTGTGCAGTGTGCCCTCGTAGCGCGTCCCGTCGATCTCGCAGTGGTAGTCCTGCTGCAAGCGCGGGTCGTCTTTTGTGGAGGACGGGTCTTTTTTCTGTACCGCTTCCGCTCCGGCCTGCATTTTCTCGGCGACGGAGTGGGCGTGGGAGAGTGGTACGCGCGCGACGCGCAATTGCACGAGAGCGGCCTCGCCCTCGTCGAGGTCTAAGGGGTTGTCACGGCTTAAGGCGCTTAAGTAGACGGACTGGTAGAGTTCGTGAAAATCGCGTTCGTTGCCTAAGTTACGTTCTGTGAAGACCCGGCGCAGGGCGATATAGAGGCGGTTGGCTAGGTGGTAGGCGGGACCAACTTCCTCGTAGTGGTCATAGGCTTCTCGCAGACGGTTGTCGCGGCGGGATGGGATGCCTTCATGGATGGTGCCGATCAACTCGGCCCGGCGGACGAGCGCCTCGGTATCTCCGGCCGACGGCCAGGTGGTCGCGTCCGGATCGCGGTCGGCGAAATGGCCATCGCTACGGGCGACCTGGAGCAATTCCACGGCGGCTTCGTCGTAGAGGTTCAGCAGTTCGTCCTTGTCCACGTCGCGCAGCAGTTCGTCCAGATCCACTCTTTACCCGTTCTTTCGCGGTGCACGTTGTTTTTTTACGATGCGCTCCGCGTTTTCGCGGGCGTTTTGACAGTTTGTAGGCAGCGGGCTATAATTCAAAACTCTCATTGAATTAATAGTATTATCGCACACTTAGTCAACCGAGGTACAAAGATGCGGCACCATATCGGGTTAGTAGGTTGCGGGGGGATCGCCGGGTCGTGGATCGAGGCGATCGACAAACAGGAGGACTGCCGGATCGCGCTGACATACGACTTGTCGCCGGCGGCGGCGGCGGCGCGTGCGGCAGAGGTCGACGCCGAAGCCGTCGACGACCTAGACGAGATCTGGCGGCGCGACGAGATCGACCTGGTGGTCATCGGCACGCCGACCTCAAGCCATCCGGAACTGGTGGCGCAGGCGGCCGAAGCGGGCAAACACGTCATGTGCGAGAAACCGATGGCGCTGAACCTAGACGACTGTCGCCGGATGATCGCGGTGACCAAGGCGGCTGGGGTAAAATTGGCCATCGGCCATTCCTTGCGTTTCTGGGGCGCCTTTCTCACGTGCCGTCGTTTAGTGGCAGAGGGGGTGATCGGGGTACCGGTCGCCGGCAGCGTTGACCGCATGGGCACGGTCAAATTGCGCCGCGCCGACGAAGCCGAGGCGGTGGACCATTGGCGCAATGACCCGAGCAACACCGGCGGCAACGCGCTTGAAGGGTTTATTCATGAGCTAGACTTTACCCGCGCGGTTTTCGGCGAAGTCGCTTCGGTGTGCTGCGAGGTGGCGGGTGGTGACGAATACGAAGGCCTGCTCAGCCCGGAAATTTTGCAGGCGCTGGTTAAATTCGAGTCGGGCGCGTTGGTGACGGCGCGTACCGGCAGCACGGTGGCTCTGCCGAGCATGGGCTACTGGATTGCGGGTACCGAGGGCGGGTTGCATTTTTCCGGTTGGGGCGACGATGTGCAGCACTACCGGCACGATAGCGAAGAACCGGAAGCGGTGGCCGCGACCGAGGGCTATGCCTATCACCTGGAGCTCTGCGATTTGCTGACGGCGATTGAGACGGGCGGCGAACCGCAGAATAGCGGCGAAAACGGGCTGAAGAACGTGGCTTTGGGGTTGGGCATGTACCGTGCATTCGAAACAGGTCGACGCATCGGTTACAAGGAGGGGCTGCCCTTGAATACGGATATGGCGGGGAATTACCGGAATACGCGGTGGTGGTAAGGCCTAACGGAGGTTGATCACCTGGCGAATTTTCGCGATCAAGGCGTTGGGGGTAAAGGGTTTTTGCAGGAAATGGATCTGCTGCTCCTGCATGCCGTAGCGCAATACCTTTTCGTCGTTATAACCGGACATATAAAGAACTGGCATATCGGGCCGCAGGGCTTGCAGGTTTTGCGCGAGTTCAGGACCGCTCATCTTGGGCATGACCAAGTCGGTCAGCAGCAGATGGATAGGTCCAGCGTGCAATTCGGATAGCGCTAGGGCCTCTTCGCCTTGTCGCGCTTCCAGCACGTCGTAGCCGTAGTCGCTCAGCACGCGCCGGGCCAAGTCGCGCACCACGTCCTCGTCTTCGACCAACAATATGATTTCATTGCCGTTTTCACTGCGCGGCCCGGGTGCGGGCGATGTTTCGCTGAGCTTCTCCTCCGGCCGGGCATTGGTGATCGGCAGGTAGAGGTCAAAGCGGGTCCCCTCGTCGGGCCGGCTGGCTACATCGATCTGGCCGCCGCTCTGTTCGACTAGGCTGTAGGCCATGGATAGGCCCAAGCCCGTGCCCTTGCCCTTATCCTTAGTCGTATAGAACGGTTCAAAGATGCGGTTGAGCACTTTGTCGGTGATGCCACTGCCGCTATCGGTGACCCGGAGGCGGATATATTCGCCGGGTTCGAGCTTGAGAAAGCGATTGGTGAGTGGTTGGTCGAGCGCGATGGCGGCGGTTTCGATCCTGAGCCGTCCCCCGCGGGGCATGGCGTCGCGCGCGTTGACGACCAGGTTGACGAGCACTTGGTCTAACTGGCCGGGGTCGGTCTTGATATAATGGGGCCCGGGCTGCAGGTCTATCTCGAAGTGGATGTCCTCGCCGATCATGCGCTGCAACATATCGCGGGCGCTCTCGACCGTGCCGTTGAGGTCGATGGTGCTGTACTGGAGTGCCTGGCGGCGACCGAAGGTCAGCAGTTGGCTGGTGAGGGTGGCGGCGCGGTCGCCGGCCTCCTTGATCGCCAGCATGTCGCTTACTATCGGGTCCTTGTCGCTCATGCGGTTGATCACTAGCTCGCTATAGCCGGTGATGATCGTCAGCATATTGTTGAAGTCGTGGGCGACGCCACCGGCCAATTGGCCCAGCGCCTCCATTTTTTGCGATTGGCGCAGTTGTTCCTCGAGCAGGGCCCGGCCCTCAACGGCGAGCTGGCGTTCTTTCATTTCGTGTTTGAGCTCCTCGTTGACCCGCGCCAGTTCGGCCGTGCGTTCTTCGACGCGCGTTTCCAACTCGTCGTGGTGCTTTTGCAGTTCGACGCCGGTCTGGTGCCGGTAGAGGGCGAATTCGATGGAGCTATAGAGCTCGCGATCCTTGAAGGGCTTGAGTACATAGGCGAAGGCTTCGGTCGCCTTGGCTCTCTGTAAGGTCGTCTCGTCGGAAAAGGCGGTGAGGTAGACGATAGGCACGTCGAAGCGCTCGCGGATTCTCCTGGTGGTCTCGATTCCGTCGATATCGCCCTGAATCTGGATGTCCATCAGGATCAGATCCGGCTGTTCTCGCTCAACGTACTCGACGGCTTGTTGACCTGTGGACAGGACCTCTAACGCTTCATAGCCCATACGCCGCAGGCGTTTCTGGATGCCCAGACCGACGATGTTTTCGTCTTCAACGATTAGTATTCTATGCATGGCAATTCATATGGGTAGCTTTAATTGTTTAGACAATATAAATCTTCGTGCGAGGAAGTAAAACGAAATGAAAAGCGTCTGTCTATTTTTTAGCGCGCCCCCTTGCCCGGTTCGAGCATCTAATAATTCGCGAGTGCAGCTTGCCGAAAAGAGAGGCCTATGTGTACCTTGCTTGGGTTGGAGAAACGCTATATGAGTTTGATTATTGCTTATTGGATTGTCGTCGGGCTGCTGCTCGGTACGGCAAGTGTTCAGGCTCAACCTGCGACAGTGAGCGGTTCGGTCGTATTGCCGGCTGGAATCAATGATAAGAAGCGCTCGTTTCGGGGCAGCCAGTACCGGAGTCGACAGACCCCGTCCAGCCGGAGAAAAGAGCCACAGAAACGGGATGAGTCTCCGTTTCGCGCGGTCGTCATCAGTGCCCATCCAACCTCGTTTACGCCCGAAGTCAAACCGCTCGCAGAGCCGATAGGGATCGAACAAGTCGGCGTGGCCTTCGCCCCCCGCGTCACGCCGATCACGGTGGGGACGACGGTGGAGTTTATCAACAACGACGCGATCTACCACAATGTCTTCAGCTTGACATCCGGCGCCAAGTTTAACGTCGGGCGCCATCCGACGGGTAAAATCGTACCCAAGCAGATCGAGCATCTGGGCGTGATCGACCTATTTTGTGATATCCACCCGCAGATGCACGGTGCGATCCTCAGCCTGGATACTCCTTACTACACCGGCGTCGACGACGGCGGGAATTTCGAACTCGGCGATTTGCCGGCCGGCACCTATGATTTGCGCGCCTTCTATCCCGGCCTGGATACCGTCACGGCTGAAATCGATTTGCAAGCCGGCGAGACAAAGACCTGGTTTTTTCACCTAGACCACTAGGTCGCCATGCGCATCAATATCCAGACTAAACTCTTTATCCTGATGGTTGGTTTGACCGCCGTGGTTTTAGGCGCGGTGCTCTACACGGTTAGCGAAATCCTGACCGAGGCGATTCAGCAGAAGATCGTCTACGATTTCAACCAGACCGAGAAGACCTTTCGCCAGATCCAGCGTTTTCGCTACGAGCGGTTGGTGGAGTCTTCGGGGGTCATCGGCGAAAACTCCGCCTTTAAGGGAAATGTGCAGCTGGGTGATCCCGCCTCGATGGAATACTTCGTCGAAGAGGAACTGGCCCGGTACTCCGACTTGGGTCTGTTTATCGTCACTGACCGCAAGGGCGATGTTTTGACCGGCTATAACGCGCCCAGGGGTATCGAGGTCAAAGGTCGCTCGGGTGTACAGCGCGCGCTGCGCGGCGATTACGGGTATTTGATCGGTGCCGAAGAAGAGCAGTGGCCCGAATTAATGGCGGTCGGCGATATGCTCTACTTGGTCTCGACGGTACCGGTGTTCTTGGCCGACGACGTTATCGGGTCCCTCGCCCAGGGCGTTTATCTGGGCGAGCGGGAGGCCAAGGACATCAAGGGCGAATCGGCCACCGAGATCACCATTGTGCTCGACGGCCAGTTGATGGCCTCGACGGTTAAAGGTTTGACGCAGGAAGGGTTGGCCACCTTTTGCGGGTCCCATCAGGACAGTCTCGACGCTATGATGAACCAAATGCGCGCCAGCCAACCCTTTACGGGGGTGCTCGACGGCCAGGAGGTCTTTGCCTTCGTCAGCCCGTTGGGCGAAGGAGAGAACGCTTTTTATATCGCATCGGTGTTGACGGCCAACGAGCTAGGTATTCTCGGCGTCTTGGAAAACAATATCATCAAGGCCGGAGGGGTTACGCTGGGGATCACGCTCCTTTTGGCCTTCTTCCTAGGGCGTCGTCTTTCGCAGCCGATTTTGCGGCTGGTCGAAGGTATGAACCGCGTTAAAGCCGGAGACCTCGACGTTTCGCTCAGGGCGACTACGCACGATGAGGTCGGTCTGTTGACCACTACCTTCAACGAGATGATCGGTGGCTTGCGCGAGCGCTTGCAATTGATGCGCTATGTAGGTTCGCACACCCAGAAAATGATCCGCCAGTCGTCTGACACGGCAGTCAACCTTGGCGGCACGCGGCAGGAATTGGCGGTGATGTTCACCGATATTCGCGGTTTTACCGCTTTCAGCGAGAAGCGCGAGCCCGAAGAAGTCATCTCGATGCTCAACCGCTATCTTGGTTTCCAGGCGGAGATCGTGCCACAGTACGAAGGCTCAATCGACAAATTTGTCGGCGATGAGATGGTGGCGCTGTTTATCGGCGAGCGGGCGTTGGAACGGGCGATCGAGTGCGCGTTGGCCATTGAGCGGCGCATGCAGGAGGAGCACGCGAAGGATCCGCAGCCGGTTTTCATTGGTACCGGCATCAACTACGGATCGATGATCCTCGGCAATATGGGGGCGGAGAACCGACTCGATTACACGGTGATCGGCGCCGAGGTCAACTTAGGTGCGCGCCTGTGCGACGTGGCGGCGCCGGGAGAGATTCTCATCCGCAAGGAATTGCTCGACGGGTTGCAGACCTCGGTGCGCGTGGCCGAAATAAAAATGATGGCCTTCAAGGGTTTTTCCGAGGACCTAGAAATCGCCTCGTTGACTGATGCGGAGGTGTCATGAACCGACTCATAGTAATCGTACTGTTGCTCGCCGGCCAAGCCGTGGCGCAAGTGGGTGTTTCCGGCACGCTCGCGGCCACCTACAAACAGGATTTTGGTCGCGACGAGGGCGAGGGGCAAGCCGTGGTCAATAACACGCTCAAAGGCGCGAGCCCCTTCAGCCAGATCCGCGGCCGTTTTTTCATCGATTCCGAAGTCTCGGAGAACATCGGGGTTTTTACCACGCTGCTTTTTGACGAGCAGGCGGCCCATTTCGATTTGGAGGGCGCCTATATCGTCGTTTACGAACTCGGTGGTTTGACGTCGGTCAACGCGCTGGTCGGCAAGATGGCCACGCCCTTTGGCACCTTCGCCTCCCGTTCCTTCGCCACCGCCAACCCGCTGATCGGCATGCCGCTGATCTACCACTATTTTTCGGCCGTGCACGGTGGGAGCGTGCTGCGCGATAACGCCGATCAACTCAGTCGCCGCGACGCGCCCAACTATTCCGGGCGCGGCCAACCGACACTCTATGATGCTTGCTGGAACACTGGTCTGCAACTCTTTGGCTCATTCGGGCCGGTTACGTACGCTTTGGCGATGACTGAAGGTGCCGTCTCCAACCCTGCTGCCACGGACAACGATGGCCTGCAATACGTAGGCCGGCTTGGTCTGCAGCCGACGATCGCGCTGAAGTTCGGCGTATCGGGTGCCTATGCCCCCTACCTGAACAAGAGCGTCGAAAGCAGCAGTGCTTTCCCGGTCGGTCGCTCGGCTGAGGACTACAAGCAGCGTCTGATCGGCCTTGACGCCGAATACAGTGCTGGTCACTTCCAGCTTATCAGCGAATGGGTCTTCAACCAATGGCAGGTCCCGAATCTAGCCGAAGGGCATCTGAGCCATAGCGGCGGCTATATCGAGGGCAAATACGAACTCGGTCCGGGCGTCTACTACGCGCTGCGCTACGGTCGTATGGACTATGGCGACATAGACGACGGCCAGGGCGGCCAGGCTGCGTGGGACTACGGGATTCAGCGGATCGAGACCGGTTTCGGTTATTATCTCGACCGCCGCACCCGGCTCAAGGCTTTGGTGCAGCTCAATCGTTGGGCCGGCGCGCCCGACGAGAGCGATCATCTTGTCAGTTTACAACTGGCCAGCGATTTTTAGTTGCGGCTCTTTTTCCGCTTGCTGGCGCGTCTGGCTCATGCGGTACGGGGGCCGAACTGCGCTGCGCCGACGGTGATATAGCGCGGCATGGCGGCTATTCCCCCCGGTGCATCACCACGCCGTTAGGGCTCTCGAAGGCGTCGACCCAGCGATGGCACCATTCTTTGTAATTGCTCAACTCGCTAGCCGGGTCGCGGTGGGAACGGGCGATAAAGTCGGGGTGGCCGGTGCGGCCGGTGTGCTGGCCGGTGGGTTGGTAGCGCAAGTCGAGCGACCAGCGGCACTGGTCGGAGAAGTTGGGGGTCGAGCGGTGGGGGGTGAAACGGCTCATCAGCACCACGTCGCCGCGTTTGCACTCTAGGGCGAGCGGCTTGGCCTCAGGCATGACCTCGGGGATAATGGTCGTGCCGCCGGCGGCTTGGTGGCGCAGATAGCCGGTTTCGACGATGCCGGGCAGGACCTCCATGCAGCCATGTTCGACCATGGCGTCGGCCAGCGGAAACCAACAGGTGACGACTTCGGAGCTTTCGGCCTCGGGCATCATCACGCCGGCGTCCTGGTGCCAAGGGACATTGTGGAACGAGGGCCCCTCGCGGTTTTCGTAGGCTTGCGGCGGTTTGGAGCGCAGGTGCTGGATGGGGTTGCACGTGATTTCGGGCCCCAAGAGCGATTCGAGCAGGTCGAGTAGATTGTCGTTGCGCAAAAATTCGAAGATCGCCCGGCCCCGGTAGCGCATGATGTCCATGCCCTGGCCGATTTCGCTGCACTGTTTGAAGAGCAGGCCATAACGCGTGGTGAAGGGCGCGTCTTCGTGCAGCTCGCTCAGCTTGCCTTCGGCGTGCAAGGCCTTGGCGCGCGCGTCGATCCACTCGCACAACTCGTCGATCAGTGGTTGCTGGTCATCGTGGGTGAGTGCATCGGGTGCGATCAGTACGCCGCGGGTGTT
>Ga0233439_10001525_pt1 | contig 29262 bp, 26 predicted proteins | sample SI_123_September_6_FD_182713 | JGI IMG/M metagenome (GOLD analysis project Ga0233439, IMG submission 182713) | Seawater microbial communities from Saanich Inlet, British Columbia, Canada - SI_123_September2016_100_MG | ecosystem: Environmental > Aquatic > Marine > Inlet | place: Canada: British... | reverse complement strand
AACAGGATAAGCGCACCCATCGAGATCAGCGATGCGCCGATATCGACGATCCAGGGATTGATGTAGTTCGAAATGACGAACTGCGGAACAGCGAATGAAACGGCGGTGACCAGAATGGCGGGCCATACCTGCATCATGCCGCGCCATCCGGCGAAGGCCCAGATCACCCAGAATGGCACCAGCAGAGAGAAGAACGGCAACTGCCGTCCGACCATCGCACCCAGAACATACGGGTCGAAGCCGGTGACAGACGCGAGGCCCTGGATCGGGGTGCCGAGCGCGCCGTAAGCGACCGGCGCGGTGTTGGCAATCAGCGACAGACCGGATGCGGCCAGCGGCGAGAAGCCGAGGCCAATCAGGACCGCGCCCGTGATCGCGACCGGCGTTCCGAAGCCGGATGCACCTTCGAAGAAAGCGCCGAATGAGAACGCGATCAGCAGCAACTGAATGCGCCGGTCGGTCGTGACGCCGCCGATCGCACGCTGCAACAGTTCGAAACGTCCGGTTTCGACCGTGATGCGGTAGAGAAAGATGACATTGAGCACGATCCAGCCGATCGGGAAGAATCCGACGACGACACCGAGCAGCGACGCGCGGATCGACATGCCGGCTGGCATCGTGAAAACGAAAATCGTGATGATGTTGGCGACGATCAGCGCGATGATGGCAGCGATATGCGCCTTGACCTTGCCGCTCGCGATCAGCACCAGAAGCGTGACGACGGGGATGGCGGCCGCGATCGTCGACAGCGCGGTGTTCCCCAGCGGATTATAGATTTGATTCCACATTGTGGTTCCTCCCCACGTCATTGTTGGCAACGCCCGACCAGAGCGTGGTTGGTCAACGGGTCTGCATGCCGGAGAGCACAAGCGTGTGATGGAAACCGTGAGCGTAGGGCCAGGCCCCAATACGCTCACAATGCCGCTTGATGAACGGCCTCCCCAGCCCTTCTCCGTCGGCGGTATGGTAGTGTGAACACCGCAAGATGGACAAGATGTCGCAGCCCAAGCGTTTTGCGACTTTAGTCGTAAAGAGACAATTTGTGACGTTTTTCCAAAGCCTTAGAACTCTTTCAAGGAGAAACTTTCTGTGAATGGTATCGGCTCAACACTTAAAACGGTGTGGCGGATTGCAGCGCCTTACTTCCGCTCCGAAGACAAATGGGCCGGCCTTGCCTTGCTGACCGCGGTGATCGTGATCGAACTCGCGACCGTCGGCATCAATGTCCTGCTGAATTCCTGGAACAACCGCTTCTACAACGCCCTTCAGGAGCGCAACTGGGACAGCTTCGTCTCCGAGATTCTCTACTTCACCATCATCGTCACGATCTTCATCATCATCGCGGTCTATCAATTGTATCTGAACCAGTGGCTGCAGATCCGCTGGCGCAAATGGATGACCGAACGCTACCTCGGCGAATGGCTCAGCCACGCCAATCACTACCGGATGCAGCTCCAGGGCGATGCCGCCGATAACCCCGACCAGCGCATCACCGATGACGTCAAGCTGTTCGTCGACCGCACGCTGAACATCGGGGTCGGCCTGTTGAATTCCGTCGTCACGCTGGCCTCATTCGTCGTCATCCTCTGGACCCTGTCGAGCGCCGCACCGCTGCACCTGTTCGGCAAAGACATCGATATTCCGGGTTACATGGTCTGGGGCGCGCTGGTCTATGCGGCGCTCGGCACCTGGCTAACCCACCTGATCGGGCACCCGCTGGTCGGGCTGGATTTCAGGCAACAGAAGTACGAGGCGGATTTCCGCTTCAACCTGGTGCGCGTCCGCGAGAATTCCGAACAGATCGCCTTGCTTGAGGGCGACAGCGCCGAACGCCAGCGCCTGCTGACACGATTCGGGTTCGTGGTTGAAAACTGGCTCGGCATCATGAGCCGCACCAAGAAGATCACGGCATTCACCGCGAGTTACTCGCAGGCCTCCGTGATCTTTCCCTACATCCTCGTCGCGCCGGCCTACTTCGCCAACAAGATGCAACTCGGCGGCATGATGCAAACCGCATCTGCCTTCGGCAGCGTGCAGGGCGCGTTGTCGTTCTTCATCTCGACCTATCGCACCCTCGCCGAATGGCAGGCCGTGGTCGCCCGCCTCAACGGCTTCGAGGCCGGAATCGATGCGGCGAAGGCGCTCGCGGTGAGCCCCGGCTCGATCCAGCCCGTAGCCACACCGGATTCGGGGGTCATTGCTCTCGACGACCTGCTGCTCACCTTGCCGAACGGCAAGCCGCTGGTGCAGACCTCCGGCTTCAGGCTGCGCAGCGGCGAACGCACACTGGTCACCGGACCGTCTGGTTCGGGAAAATCCACCCTGTTCCGCGCCATCGCCGGGATCTGGCCTTTCGGCAAGGGCACGATCGCGATTCCGAAAGGCGCGTCATTGATGATGCTGCCGCAGCGTCCGTATTTTCCGGTCGGTTCGCTTGCGTCCGCAATCACCTATCCCTCGAAGGACAAGACCTACAGCGCTGCTCAGCTCGGCGACGTCCTGAACCTCGTCGGCCTGCCCGCGCTGGCGGCACGGCTTGACGAGGAAGGACACTGGAACAGGACGCTGTCGCTCGGCGAACAGCAGAGGCTCGGCATCGCCCGTGCGCTGCTGCACACCCCGCAATATCTGTTCCTCGATGAAGCCACCGCGTCGCTGGATGAGCCGTCCGAGGCCCTGCTCTATCGCCTGATTGCGGAGAAGCTGCCCGACACCACCATCGTCTCGATAGGACACCGCAGTACCCTCGAAGCGTTCCATCAGCGCGAGGTTTCGCTGGTGCGATCCGGCGAGCAGTTCACGCTTGGCGACAGCGAGCGGCCCGCGACGGTAGCGTGACCAACCCTTGAGCCCGTGCCGGCCATGATTCCCGCCGCACCCAGCGGTGCGAAGGCGAACGCTGTCAGCAGCAACGCTGCCGGTGAAAGCCGGCGCGGCGGGACTCAAAGAAAAAGGGCGGCAGATTTCTCTGCCGCCCTTAGATCTTCAGATGAAGAAGACTACTTCAGAGCGCCGAGGGTCACGTCGGCCGAGAGCTTGGCGATGAACTGATCGCCGCACCACTTGGAGCCAAAGCCACCTGGGTTGATCGGGCTGAACGAGCCGGTCTGCTGGGCGGTGAAGTCACCGGTGAACGCGTTACAATTGGCCTTCGACAGGTCGGTGCCGGAGTAGCGCAGGTCGAGCGTGAAGACCTTGTAGGTGAAGCCAACGCCGACGTTCCAGGTGTTGTAGTCAGCGTAGTTGATGCCGTTAGGTCCCAGCGCGATCGCAAGCGAATAGAACGAGTCGGTGGTGCCGAGCCACTGGCGGCCGAATTCACCCGACAGATAGGCGCCGATGCCACTGGTGCCGAACAGGGTGCCTGGCGCGGTCAGCTTGGCCGTGATCGAAGCGTAGGTGCCTTCGGCACCCGAATTCAGGAAGCTAGGGGTGTAGTAGACGTTGCTGCCCACCGCAAAGTAGTCGTTAAAGGTGTAGTTCACCTTGCCGTAGACTTCATAGAAGTCGAGATTTCCCTTGAGCGCGTTCAAGCTGGGAAGAACGGCATTCGCACCGACCGAGCAAACAAGGCCGCCGCCAAGCTGGCCGTCGGTGCACTGTCCGCCCGGATACAGGTAGCCCCAGACACCGAAGTCGAACGCGAAGGCGCCGAAGGTCGGACGGATACCGGCGTACACATCGATTTCAGCAGCCGCACGGTTGGTGAAAGAGATGCTTTCACCGGCAACACCGGCGTAGAGCTGCAGGTTCGGATTGATGTTGTAGCGCGGCTCGAAGTAGGCAGCGACCGAACCGTTTTTGTTGGACTGCGTGATACCGCGGAACACATAGTTGCTCATGATCGACGCGCCGAAGGCGACGTCCCAAGGCGACACAACAACCGGTGCTGGAGCCTTGGTGTAGACCTTCCCGAGATCGGCAGCCGATGCCGAACCCAGACCCATCGCAACAGCAACTGCTGCGATCGACAAACTTACTTTCTTCATGACGATCCCCATCATCGTTTAAAATCCAGTCGGATTGCCGAAGGTCCGAATGACATGCGTAAATCGACTGCGCGGTATTCAATTTCGTGACACAACACTGGTGGTCAAATTCACGTGCGGGAAGCAAAAAACCCAAGCAATTGCTGCCTTTTTAGGCGTTTCAAACCGTCCAAATTCGGTTCTGCCGCAGTGTTGCATTCCGACAACAAATTTCGGCCTCAATTCAACACAGTGGCCAGGGTCCGTTCGACAAGGACACCGTGCCAGCCCGCGATACTCCCAAAAGATGATCCGGGCACCCGGGCCTGATTCTGATTCGCCTTTCCCATCCCCAGAAACAGGAAAAGCCGCAGCGACCCGCTGCGGCTTTGCAGGAGGAAATCACGGGCCTGCCGAAGCAGGCCCCTGATCTCAGTTGTTGCTGTCGTCTCCGCCGGAACCGAAGCCCGACGACCAGCTGGGGGTCGGAGCCGGACTGGACCAGCTCGATTCGGCTGCCGGTGCCGGCTCGGATGCCGGGGCAGGAGCAGGCTTCGGGGCGCGCTTCTTGGCTGCCTTTTTGGCAGCCGCCTTCTTCGGAGCGGCCTTCTTGGGAGCGGCCCTTTTTGCAGATGATTTCTTCGCAGATTTCTTTGCCGACTTCTTGGCGGCTTTCTTGGAAGCCTTCTTGGCGGACTTTTTCACAGCCTTCTTCGCCGACTTCTTGGCGGATTTTTTCGCCGACTTCTTCGCAGCCTTCTTGGTGCTCTTCTTCGCCATCAGCTTTTTAGCTTTTTTGGCCTTCGATTTCTTCTTCTTTGCCTTAGCCATTGTGGTCCTCCTGTTACCGCCAGCCCCACCTTGAACCGGCGCTCAAGCACTCCCAACGTGGGGGCCCTTCATTGATCTCATCAACAAATCCGGCCGAGGCCCGCCTGTCGCCCAATCGAGCAGCTCAATCGTATGCACCACTGGGACTGACGTTCCGTCGGCACTTTCCACCGAGCCTATCTGCACCATGCAACCGATGTTACCGGCAGAGATAACGTCCGGCTTCGTCGATGCGATGTTGGCGATCTTCCGTTCGCGCAGTCGCTTCGCAATGTCGGGCTGGAGGATGTTGTACGTTCCTGCCGAACCGCAACACAGATGACTCTCAGGCACATCTTTCACCACGAATCCGCTCTTGGAAAGCAATTCTTTCGGAAGCTGCGTGATTTTCTGTCCGTGCTGCAACGAACACGCGGAGTGATACGCGACAACGAGATCGCTTTTGCTTTGCGGCCAGGCGATATCGATGCTGGCGACGTACTCGGTCACATCCTTCGCAAGAGCCGAAATACGTGCGGCTTTTGCTGCAAAGGCCGCGTCCTCGCGCAGCATGTAGCCGTAATCCTTGATGGTGGTCCCGCATCCCGACGTGGTCACCAGAATGGCGTCGAGGCCGTTCCTGTCGATCTCATTTGTCCACACCTCGATGTTCGCCCTCGCGCGCGTCAGCGCATCGCCGTCGCGGCCCATGTGATGGGTCAGCGAGCCACAGCACTGTTCGTCTGCCACCAGAACGACCTCGATACCGTTGCGGGTCAGGATCCGGATCGCCGCCTGATTGATCCCGGGCGAAAGAACCTGCTGGGCGCACCCCTGCAGAAGCGCGATGCGGCCACGCTTTCGGCCCTCGGCAGGGAAGACCGTACCGCCGGACGGCCCCGGCAACGGCAATCGACCCGGCGCGAGCGCGAGCATCGCGCGCAGCCGGTCGAAGAAGGTCGGCGTGACCTGGCGTTTGGGGGAAGCCGGCAGCAATGCAGCGAACGGCCGGGCCAGCCGGGCTGCGATCATGCTGGCACGAAACAGGCCGGGACGCGGCAGGACCTGCGCAAGAACGCCGCGCAGAAACCGCTCGGACAACGGCCTTGAATACTCGTCCTCGACCTTCACCCGCGCCTGATCGACGAGGTGCATGTAGTTCACCCCCGACGGGCAGGTGGTCATGCAGGCAAGGCACGACAGGCAGCGATCGATATGCTTGACCACCTCCTGCGTCGGCTTGCGGTCGTTCTCGAGCATGTCCTTGATCAGGTAGATCCGGCCGCGCGGACTATCGAGTTCGTCGCCGAGCAGGACGTAGGTCGGACAGGTCGCGGTGCAAAATCCGCAATGCACGCAGGCTCGCAGGATCTTGTCGGCCTCGCGAATGTCGGGGTCGGCGAGCTGGGCGAGGGAAAATTCGGTCTTCATGACGTCACCGGTTCCGGATCATGCGCGCACCATCCGGCCGCGGTTCAAGATATTGCGGGGGTCGAAACTGGCCTTGACGCGCTGGCCCAGCGCCGCGACGCCCGCCTCCTGCGGATGGAAAACATCGACGGTATTGCGCACCTGATCGGTGGCGCGAAGCAGCGTGGCGTGACCGCCGACGGATTTCAGACGCTGCCGCAGCAGCGTGGCGTGGGCATCGGCCGCCGGGGGCAGCGCCGCCCAGATCAGCCCGCCGCCCCAGTCGTAGATCACATCGCCGCCGGTCTCGCGGGCCAGCGCCTGACCGAACGCACCGCCGGAGGCGGGCGGGCAGACGATCCGCCACACCGGCCACGCACCCAGCGAGCCGGAGGCGGCGAACGGCGAGACATCGCGTATCGAGGCCCAGACCGATGCGGACACCTCGTCCTCGATCATCTCCGCTGCCCCGAACGCGGCGAGCGCCTGGCTCACCGACCCCGCGCGATGGGACGCCGAGGCGCCGATGCCCTCCAGCCGGATCAGCGTCACGGACTGACGGGATTCACCGAGGCCGGATAATGCCCCGCCGGCTGCTCGGAAGATCGACGCCGGAAGGTGCGCCACGCTCGACACGTCGTAGGGCGATCCGAGCGCCGTAGTCATCGCCCGGTTCGCCGCGACATCGTCGAGACCACGCAATACCAAGGTGCGCTCGGTTTCCGCCTTCGGCATCACCTTGAGCGTCACCTCGGTCATCACCGAGAGCGTACCCCACGACCCCGCCAAAAGCTTGCAAAGGTCGTAACCTGTGACGTTCTTCACCACCTTGCCGCCGGTCTTAAAGGACTCCCCGAACCCCGAGACGGCATTCGCACCGAGCAGATGATCGCGCGCGCCGCCTGCCTTGATCCGCCGCGGACCAGCCAGACCCGCCGCGATCATGCCGCCGACAGTGCCGGCATCGCGCGGCGTTCCCAACAGCACCGAGGTGTCCATCGGATCGAATGCGAATTGCTGGTTCTTGGAATCGATCAGCGAGAGCAGATCAGCTATCGGCGCGCCGGCCTGCACGGTAACGATCAGCTCATTGGGCTCGTAGGACGAGATCGCGTTGAGCGCCGACAGATCGAGCATCGCGTTGGTCGCCATCGGCAGGCCGATCGCGCGCTTGCTGCCGTGACCGACGACTTCAAGCGGCTGCTCGGCGGCGAGCGCATCACGTACCGCCTGTTCCACATCCTTTGCGTCACGTACCTTCAACGTCGCACTCCTTCACTTTCGATCCGGAAGCGTTGATCAGTGCCGCGCGGCGAAAGGCGATAGCCGATCTCAAGACTTTCCGTCAAACCCATGCCTTTCAATTTGCGAATGTTGATTTTGAAGCCGTCCTTGTCGACCCCAAGCCGCTTTGCCAGATCACCGGCGCGCACGCCGGGGTACTTCGCGATCAATTTCAGCGACTCTCTTGTCCAGGATCGGGAAGCGGCCGCATCGTAGCGCGCCAGCCGTCTCCGCAACCCCGCCAATGTCGCCTCGTCGAGATCAGAATCCTTCCGCAGGGCAATCCGCGGATCTTCCCCGACACATTTGAACGCGATCCGGTAGACCGGCCGCTCATCGTCCGGTCCAAGCGCTTTTTGCAAGGCCGCAACCGTTTCAAAGCCCGCCCGCTTCGCGTCGCGGCTCGATATTTTATCCGGCGCAATCTCATCGACCGCACCGAACCGCAGCACACCCACTGAGGTTGTCAACGTACCGCCCTTTCGCACAGCGATCCGCTTCCAGCGCCGGAATGCAAGCGTGACCTTGCCGGCGGCAATTCCCTCAAGAATGGACTGCTTGAACAACATTGGCAGGCTGTCGATCGTTTGTTCCGGCGGCGGCCACAGGCACACGATCCGCCGCAGTGCGCGCGCCAACTGCGATTCCAGGAACCATGCATTAAAACCTCGGAATATCCGGAAACGCGAGCTTGCCGCCGTGGACATGAACCCGCCCGAGTTCGGCGCAGCGATGCAGCGTCGGGAAGACCTTGCCGGGATTGAGCAGCCCCTGGGTATCGAACGCACACTTCAGCCGCTGCTGCTGCGCAAGATCGATATCGCTGAACATTTCCGGCATCAGGTCGCGCTTCTCAACGCCGACACCATGTTCGCCGGTCAGCACGCCACCGAGCTTGACGCACAAGCGCAGGATGTCCGCACCGAAGGCTTCCGCCTTGTCCATCTCCTCGGCAATGTTCGCATCGTACAAAATGAGCGGATGAAGGTTGCCGTCGCCGGCGTGGAAGACGTTGGCGACGCGCAGGCCGTATTTTTCGGACAGGTCGCGAATACCGGCCAGCGCTTCCGGCAGCTTGCCGCGCGGAATGGTGCCGTCCATGCAGAGGTAATCCGGCGAAAGCCGTCCCACCGCCGGAAACGCGGCCTTGCGCCCTGACCAGAACAGCAGCCGCTCCTGTTCGGAGTTCGATATCTGCAGTGTGGTCGAGCCACAGGCGCGCGCGATTTTCTCGACCCGCTCAATCAGTTCGTCGACCTCGACCTTCGGGCCGTCGAGTTCGATGATCAGCAGGGCTTCAACGTCCAGCGGGTAGCCTGCGTGCACGAATGCTTCCGCAGCGATAATGGCATTCTTGTCCATCATCTCCATGCCGCCCGGAATGATCCCCGCGCCGATGATGTTGGCGACGCATTGTCCGGCAGCCTCAATCTCCGCAAAGCCGACCATCAATGCGCGCGCGGTTTCCGGCTTCTGCAGGATGCGAACGGTCACTTCGGTAACGACACCGAGCAGGCCTTCCGAGCCGTTGATGATCCCCATCAGGTCATAGCCGTCGTTTTCGGGGGCCTTGCCGCCGATGCGCAGGATCTCGCCGGTGATCAGCACGAACTCGCAGCCAAGCACGTTGTTGGTGGTCATGCCGTATTTCAGGCTGTGAACGCCGCCGGAATTCTCCGCGACATTGCCGCCGATCGAACAGGCGATCTGCGATGACGGATCCGGCGCGTAGTAGAAGCCCTCGTGCGCGACGGCCTGGCTGATGGCGAGATTGGTGACACCGGGCTCGACCACTGCGACGCGGTTGTCGAAATCGATCTCGCGCACGCGCTTGAACTTGCCGAGCCCGAGCAGAACGCCGTCAGCAAGCGGCAACGAACCTCCCGACAGCGACGTCCCCGACCCGCGCGGCACCACCTTGATGCCGTTGTCGTGGCAGTATTTCAGGACTTGCGAGACCTGCTCGGTGGTATCAGGCAGCACCACGACCATCGGCGGCTGGCGATAGGCCGTCAGCGCATCGGATTCGTAGGGCTGCATTTCCCGCGTCGTGGCGATCACGCCTTCGCCAGGAACGATTTTGCGCAAAGCGGCGACGATCTCGTCGCGGCGGCCGAGCACCGCCTGATCCGCTTCAGGCATCATGATGGACATACGCGCACTCCAAAAACCGGCGCGTCGTATCACGCCTTGCTGTTCTGATATATCAGCACGTCTTGCACTATTTGAACAGTTCCAAACTGGAATAGCGAAACCGGGTTCGCTGCAGTTCACGCGCCTGAGCGATGTTCGGATTCGGAAGGACACCCGAGGTTGGTGTCGGGTCAGTCTATCCGGCCAGCGCGCCCAGTTCCCGGCGCACCGGCATCACCGGCATCACCGCCTGCACCACCAGACCACGGGCACGGGCATCGAGCACACCAACGGCGCGCAGAGCGAACAGCGTGATCGCCTGCACCGAATCGCGCAGCTTCACCGGATCGTCGATTTCGGCCGATGCCAGCGGTCCGACCAGCGATTCATGCAGCGCCCCGATCAGGGCCGTGGCAGCCAATGCGATATCCTGCGCTGGCAGATGCCCTGCCCGCACTGCAGCTTCGATCCGCAATTCAACTTCGGCGGAGATCTCGCGGCGGCTCGCGACCCGGGTTTCGGTGACATCGACATCGACCGGCTCGGCGAGGATGCCCCAGGCGAGCTTGCGATTCGACACCACATGCACCGCGATCGTCGTCACAGCGGCCGCGAGAGCGGACGATGGCCCGGGGGCGGCGTCGGCGGCGCGGCGGATCGCCGTCAATTCGGCGCGCGACACATCGGCGATGAGTTCGGAGACCAGATCGGCTTTTGACGGAAAATAGCGATAGACCGTGCCCGCCGCGACATTGGCGCGGGTGGCGACTGGCGCGATCTGAACCGCCGCCATTCCGCCTTCAGCAGCCGCATCGCGCGCTGCCGCAAGAATCGCATTGCGGCGTGCCGCAAGGCGCTTCACAACTTGATGAGTTCGCCTGTAAACCATTGACGGCGTTCGTCTCCCAAAAAGAAGTGAACATCAGTTCAAAAGCGAAGACAAGCGATTCAGTAGATCTGGATTCAAATTCGCAGTGCAGCAAAAATTCGGAAGTTTCAGCCGCTGAACCCGAGCGCCCGCGCCAGTGCAGCCACCGCCATACCGGTGATCACCGCGACGAACTCGTTGCGCCGGATAATGGTGATCGCGACGGCCGCAGCGATCGCGAACAGAACGACGGCACCGCCGTTAACCGCGACAGGCAGCGACGCCGCAACGATGATCGAGCCCGGCAGAGCATCCAGCATCCGCCGTACGCGCGGGGTGATGTTGACGTACCCCATCAGCCAATAGCCGCCAAGACGCGACGCCACCGTCACCGCCGTCATCACGGCGAATGCGATCATCACATCGGAGCGCATGAACTCACTCATGCTGCCACTCCGTGTTGCGAGACCCGCGCGTCGCCCGTCGGCGGATCGTCCATCAACCCGGCGCAGATCGCGCCGGACACAGCGCCGGCAATGATGAACCACCAGCCGGGCAGCAACCAATGCACCGAGAGCGCCACCGCGCCCGACACGGCCCACGGGATCGCGCGCCGCGGACCTTTCCAGGCCGGAACCAGCATCGCTGCATAGAACGCCGGCACCACAAGATCGACGCCGTACTTCTTCGGATCGCTCAATTGCCCTGCGAGCAGATATCCCGGCAACGACGACACGAACCAGAGAACGTAGAGAACGATACCGCCGCTGACGAAGAACGACGCGTCGGCCCCGCCGTGGTTGCGATAGCGCGTGGCGGCGAGCCAGCCGCCGTCGGTCACCAGCAGCATCGACGGATAGGATTGCCACGCCGGCAACGTACCGAACCACGGGCGCAGGCTCGCGCTCATCAGCGAGAAGCGGATATTGACGGTCAGAGTCAGCAGCGCCAGCGTTGCGATCGACGAGACTGTCAGCGTATCCGGCCAGGATGAAACGGCGACGAACTGCGACAGCCCGCCATAGACGAAGGCCATCATCACCTGCACTTCCGTGAGCGTGAAATTCTTCTGCGCGCAAAGCGCGCCAAACGCCATGCCGAAGGCGAGCGTGCCCGGCAGCATCGGCGCGATGGCGACGATGCCCGGCATGATGGCGTCGCGCGACCAGTAGGCCGGCGCGTGAAAATGGTCTGGGGTCGTGGGGGCCGTCATCGATCCATCCGCAAGAGATTTTCTCTGCGTGCGGCGATTGCGGCGAAGGGTCAAGCGATACGGCTGCGACCTATGCCCGGTTAGGGGGCAACGGCAAAAGCCCATGCGGACTGCGCGTAGCACGGAAACAACCGAAAAGAAAAAGGCCGATTCACGAACCGGCCTTTCCCAATCGTATCGTTTCGCTCTTAGGCCTGCGGCTGCGGCTCGAGGCCGGCATCCGGACGCGGACGCGGCTTGCCGGCAGGCGGCACCGCCGAAGTGCGCGGGCCGGTCGGCTCCAGCACCGATTCGCGGTTCGGCTTCTTGCCGTTGAGGAGATCGGTGATCTCGTCGCCCGACAGCGTTTCGAACTCGAGCAGACCCTTGGCAAGGGTTTCGAGATCGTCGCGCTTTTCCGTCAGAATGCGCGTGGCTTCACGATAACCTTCTTCGACGAAGCGACGGATTTCCTTGTCGATCTTCTGAACGGTCGCCTCAGAGGCATTCTGAGTGCGTGACACCGACATGCCGAGGAACACCTCGTCCTGATTTTCGCCGTAGGACACGGTGCCGAGTTCTTCTGACAAGCCCCAGCGCGTCACCATCATGCGCGCAAGCCGCGTGGCCTGCTCGATGTCGGACGACGCACCCGACGTCACCTTCTCCTTGCCGAAGATCAGTTCTTCCGCGACGCGGCCACCCATCATGATGGCGAGACGCGAGGTCATCTGCTCGAGTGACATCGAGAGTTTGTCGCGCTCCGGCAACTGCATCACCATGCCCAGCGCACGGCCGCGCGGAATGATTGTCGCCTTGTGGATCGGATCGGTCGCGACGACGTTGAGGCCGACGATGGCGTGGCCGCCCTCGTGATAGGCCGTCAGCATCTTCTCTTCCTCGGTCATGACGAGCGACTTGCGCTCCGCGCCCATCATGACCTTGTCCTTGGCCTCTTCGAACTCGGCCTGCGTCACCATCCGTTTGTTGCGACGCGCGGCGGTGAGCGCTGCTTCGTTGACGAGGTTCATCAGGTCCGCGCCGGAGAAACCGGGCGTACCACGGGCGATGGTCTTGAGGTTGATATCCGGCGCCAGCGGCACCTTGCGGACGTGAACCTTGAGGATCTGCTCGCGGCCGACGACATCCGGATTCGGCACCACGACCTGACGGTCGAAGCGGCCCGGACGCAGCAGCGCGGGATCGAGCACGTCGGGACGGTTGGTCGCGGCGATGAGGATCACGCCCTCATTGGCCTCGAAGCCGTCCATCTCGACCAGCAACTGGTTGAGGGTCTGTTCGCGCTCGTCATTGCCGCCGCCGAGGCCGGCGCCGCGATGACGGCCGACCGCGTCGATTTCATCGATGAAGATGATGCACGGCGCATTCTTCTTCGCCTGCTCGAACATGTCGCGCACGCGGCTTGCGCCGACGCCGACGAACATTTCGACGAAGTCAGAACCCGAAATCGTAAAGAACGGTACATTGGCTTCGCCGGCGACCGCACGCGCGATCAGCGTCTTACCGGTGCCCGGAGGGCCAACGAGCAGCACACCGCGTGGAATCCGTCCGCCGAGGCGCTGGAACTTGCCCGGGTCGCGAAGGAACTCGACGATCTCCTGCAGGTCCTGCTTGGCTTCATCGACACCCGCGACGTCCTCGAACGTCACGCGGCCGTGCGCCTCGGTCAGCATCTTGGCGCGCGACTTGCCGAAGCCCATCGCCTTGCCGGCGCCGCCCTGCATCTGGCGCGACAGGAAGACCCAGACGCCGATCAGCGCGATGAACGGCAGCCATGACACCAGCAGCGACACGAACCACGGCACGTTGTCACCCGGCGGCTTGGCGGTGATCGACACCTTGCCGTCGTACAGGCGCTTGATCAGCGTCGGATCGTTCGGGGCGTAGGTGTGAAAGGTCGAGCCGTTGGTGAAGGTGCCGTTGATGTCCGGTCCCTGGATGACCACGTCGCGGACGCGATTCTGGTCAACCTCGGTCAGCAACTGGGAGAATGAGATGTCCTGGGAGGCAGCCCGCTGTCCCGGATTCTGGAAAAGCGTAAATAAAGCCAACAGCAGCAAGACGATAATGACCCAGAGGGCGAAATTGCGCAGATTGGCGTTCATTGGGCTTCCTTCGTGACCGCACGGATCGCGGCCTGATGTCCTTGGGTCTGCAACACGTTTTCGGTGCCGGCTGCATTACAATCTAGGTGCGGCCCCCCCTGATGCCAAGGGAACCTCTCGGGACTATTTAACGCATCTTAATGCCATTCCGGGTGAAATAAGGGCGGTTTGGCGGGGCTGTTTCAACAGTGGTTAAGGCAAACCAGCCATCCGCCGGCGCCTTGGCGGTGCCGGGACGATGTAAATCCGGCTGTTCTGGATGCTGATGACGGCCCCGGCCAGCGTCTGCTTCAACCGGGTGCGCCCCGCCCCGGATTTTCCCTTCGCTCCGGCCTGATCCATCGCCTGCAGCAGCGCCTCGACCTTGCCGAGTTCGGCCGGTCCTTCGTGACCGGCGCGGTTGATCGCGCGCATCAGCAGCCGCACCCGGATCTCGTCGGACAATGCATCAAACGCCGCAAGATCGAACCCTGCTCCGGAACTTGCGCCATCGATGCTTGCCAGATACCGTTCCGCACCGTCCGTCATGACATCAAGTGCGGCATTGGCGCGGGCGAGACGTGCCGCCAGGCGCACCAGACCGCGCGCATCGGCGCCTTCCGCCGCGAGCACTGGCATCAGCGCACGTAGGCGCGGCCGCGTAAAGCGCGGATCGTGATTGGTCGGATCGTCAGCGAACGCGATGCCGGCCTTGTTAAGTGTGGCGACAAGCCGCGATTTCGGCAGGTCCAGAAACGGCCGCGCCAGAACCACACCATCGCGTTCCGTTTGTCGCGCCATCGCCGCCAGCCCGGCGATGCCGCTGCCGCGGGACAGCCGCATAATGACGGTCTCGGCCTGATCGTCCCGGGTATGGGCGGTGAACACATGCGTTGCTCCGCAACCCAGCGCGGCGCGGGCCAGCAATCGATAGCGCGCATCGCGCGCCGCCGACGGCAATCCGGTTTTCGGCTTTTCGCCGCGCCATCGCAGCGTACGGTGTTCGACATCCAGCGCGTTCGCAAGTTGCTTGACGTCGCGCGCCTCGCGCGCAGCTTCCTTGCGCAGGCCGTGATCGACCGTGACCGCAACAAGACGCGGACCCTTTTTCAGTGCACGTCGCCAGCGTGCAGCCAGCCACATCAAGGCCACCGAATCCGGACCGCCGGAGACCGCCAGCACTAGCGCCGGCGCGCCTTTCCAGTCGGCAAACAGATGCCGCGCTTCGGCGGCGCTGACGATGAGAGATTCTTCTGGCCTTGGCATGATGTCGTCCGGACGTCCGGCGTGAGCATAGCCGGATCGGCATCGGAAATCTGCCCGCGTTCTAGCGCCGCAGCCTCAGCAGCCGACGCGCTTCTGCTCACGGCCAACGCCTTGCTTCACCCCGTTCGACGCCCGGGGATACTTCCGGGTGATCTCGCCGAAGGCTGCGCAGGCGGCTTCCTTTTCTTTCAGCGCCGCGAGCGACTGGCCAAGGCGCAACAGCGAGTCCGGCGCTTTCGCCGAGGTGTCGTACTTCGTTGTCACGCCAAGAAACACTTCCGCCGCGTCGCGATACTTCTGCCGCTGATAGAGGCTCTCACCGAGCCAGTATTGCGAATCCGGAAGCAGCGCATCGGTCGGATATTTCTGGGCGAAGTTCCGCATCGTCTCTTCGGCAAGCGCGTAGTCTTTGCGCTGGATGTAACCGATACCAAGATCGAACTCGTCGCGCGGCGTCGCCGACGGCGGCAACGTGGTCAACGACGCCGTCGTATTCGGGGCCTGCTGCACCGGCGCACGGTTGGGATCGCGCGAATTACCGACGTTCGACAGATCGAGCGGCTCGCCTGCATCACGGCCGCCCGGCGCGCCGATCGGACCTTCAGCGAGCGGCGCCTGGCCGCCACCGAGCGCGCGCGGCACACCTGGCGCATTGGGGTTCTGACTCGGATCGAATGCATCGCCGCGACGACCGCTGCTGGCGACGGGAGCGGCGATCACCGGCGGAGCCTGACCGGCGCCGGGCACCGGCGGATAGCCATGATTAGGCTGTTGCGGCGCGGCCACGACATTCGGTGCAGCAGGTCGCGGCGCGGCAGCTTGAGCCGGCTGCGCGCCCTGAAGCGCCCGCAACTGCTCTTCGAGCTGGCGATTGCGGTACTGCAATTCCTCGTTCTGACCGGTCAGCGTGCGCAGCTGGTTTTCCAGCCGCTCGATGCGAAGCTCAGGATCGATGTCCTGCTGCGCAGACGCGCCAACAGACAGCCACAAGGGAGCGGACGCGAGGACCGCACAGACGAGAATTTGAAATCTGGATGACATTTTGACCCGAAAAACAGAAAGCATGTCGCTTTTCAAAGCTAACAAGATTGACTGTTTCAGTACGCCAAAAATATGGCTTTTGACAGCCGCGCGTTTTCGTTTGGGCATGATCTTTCTCAAAACCCTTGCGGCTCTCTGTCACGCCCGGAGGGGGTGCTTCGAGATGACACCGAAAAACAAAAGCGGCGCCCGCAGGCGCCGCTTTTCAAAAGACGTTCGACGACGTTCTTACGAACTGGCGTTCAGCACGGTCACAGCGCGGCGGTTCTGCGACCAGCATGAGATGTCATTGCAGACCGCGACCGGCCGTTCCTTGCCGTAGGAGATCGTCCGCATGCGGCCGGGATCAATCCCGCGCGATGCGAGGAAGCTGCGAACCGACTGAGCACGCTTCGCGCCGAGCGCAATGTTGTACTCGCGGGTGCCGCGCTCGTCAGCATGACCTTCAATCGTGAAAGCGTAACGGTTGTACTGCTGCAGCCACTGCGCCTGCTTGTCGAGGGTCGCGATGGCCTGCGGCGACAGCTCGGTCTGGTCGCTCTCGAAGAACACGCGGTCGCCGACATTGACCACGAAATCCTGCTGACTGCCCGGCACCGCCGCGCTCGCCATTGCATCGCCGCCGACTCCGGTTTTGTTGGCGCAAGCGCCCATCGAAAGCGCCACAGCCAAAACCGCAGCCAGCTTCAATCCCTGGAGGATACGCATCTGATGTTTCATTCCGGAGCCTCCACGCTCTGGTTACTAAAGGACTGATCCGGTCTACAGCGGCTTGGTTAAGCGAACGTTCCGTCAACCTTGATGAGGCGTTGCCGGACACGCTCAAATGCCACACATCCGGCAAAACCGACGCCGATGGTTAATGCGGTATGAATATGGCGCGACGGTGAATGCGCCATGCAAAAAGGGCCCCAGCCAACAGCTGAAGCCCTCCATTTATGGGAATTTCCGACGGTTCCGCGGAATACTGCCCGTTCAGGACCGCGGCGCGATGGTCGCCTGTGCGAACGGAAACTGCGGCAGCGTGAGAACCGGGGCGGCTTCCACCCGCGGGTGGCTGCGCTCGAACAGCTTGCGGCGCTCGAAGAAGCTCGACCGGAAATAGGGATAGCGCTCGAAAACCCGTTCACGCATGGCCGGATAATCGACCGCCATCAAACAGATTGGCTTGGTGAGGCTGGGATAGTCCCTCGGCTGGCTGATCGGCTTGTGCAGAAACACGCGGCGGTAAAATGCCTGATGCTCGGCGCGAACGCTCGCCAGTCCGATGTCAGCCGCGAAATACTCGCACGCCATATAGGCGAGGCGCAGCGTGATGTACGGCAACTCGGGACAGCGGGCTTCGCGGTCGGGGTCAGCAACGAACCGCGTCGGGTCGACCAGGACGCGCCCCTTGGCGATTTCAGGTCCGAGCAAATCGGAGAATACCCCAAGCGACGGGCAGACCGGCGTCTCCGGCGACGATACGGTGATCCGCAGCGAACTCATCAGCACGCCATCGCGATACACGCCGAAATTCCACGAATTCGGAAACTCGTCGTACTGATCCTGAACCATCTGTGCCGCGTTGGGCTCGATCGCCCCCTCGCGCAGGTAGGCGCGATAACGCAAACGATAGATTTGTTCTTTTTCGGCCGCGGTTTCGGCGAGCTTATAGTCAACGGCTTCGAGCGGATAGCTTAACCGTTCCGACGAACGGCTGGTCGTTCGGACAGCAGAGACCATTTTCGATGCTCCGACGAGCGATACGACAGTACCGCGCCACATGAACAAGAGGTTAATACCTTCTTAACAAAACCGCAAAGTGTTGCCTGAGTTAACCTTAACCAGCGTCAACGATTGAATCTGCTCCTGCATTGCGACCATGTCAGATGAAGGAGATGCGTGGATTGCGGCGTCGGCCGGATGTCAGCGCACAGTCTGCCGGATCGGAATAACACCCTTGGTCACGGCGCCATGCGATGCCTTCAACAGCTCACGCACGCGTGGGGCAGGCACAGGCCGGCTGAACAGAAAGCCTTGCGCTTCCGTCACAGTCCCCTCGGCGCTGATGAGTTCAAGCTGTTCGTTGGTTTCGATGCCTTCGACAACAACCGACATGCCGAGATCGGCGCTGAGGCGCGCGACGCCACGCAGCAGAGTCAGCGGCCGATGACTTCCGATGTCCTCAAGGAACGACCGGTCGATCTTCACCTTCTGAAGCGGGAAGTTATGCAGATAGCTCAGGCTAGAGTAACCGGTACCGAAATCGTCGAGCGAAATGCGAACCCCCGCTTCGCGTAGTTGCGTCAATACGTCGAGAGTCCATTGCGTGTTTCGCAACAACGACGACTCGGTGATTTCAATTTCCAGACGATGTGCCGGCAGGCCTGACACCTCCAGCGCATAACGCACTTCGGTCATGACGTCGCGCTGATGGAATTGCTGCGGCGAAAAATTGACCGCAACGCTGACCGGATCAGGCCACTTCATGCACTCCATGCAAGCCTTGCGCAGGATCCATCGGCCCAGATCCACAACGAGACCCATATCCTCGACCACCGGAATGATATCAGCCGGAGAAACCGCACCGCGCGTCGGATGATTCCAGCGCAGCAGCGCTTCGCATGTCGAAATGCGGCCTGATTTGAGATTGACCAGCGGCTGATAATACAGTTCGAACTCTTCGTGCGCGAGCGCGTGGCGCAGATCCAGCTCGAGCACGCGCCGGGTTTCGACAGTATGAGCCATCTCATCGCGGAAGAAGCAGAAGGTGCCGCGGCCATCGGCCTTGGCGCGATAGAGCGCCATATCCGCGTTCTTCAGCAGCACGTCGACGCTGGTGTCAGGCGACGTCATCGCTATACCAATACTGGCGCCGATCTCGACCAGATGATGATCGATCTCGTAGCGCTCGCTGAGGCGATCGACGATTCTGCGCGCCAGCGAGGCGGCGTCTTCCGTCGACTGAAGTCCGCGCTGGAACACAACGAATTCATCGCCGCCAAAGCGGGCGACAAAGTCCTCCGGCCGCAGCAGCCGGCGCAACCGCGCCGTGACCGCGCACAGCAGCTTGTCGCCGCTCGGATGCCCGAGCGTATCGTTGACCTGCTTGAACTGATCGAGATCGATGAAGAGCAGGGCGGACAGCCGTGCATTGCGGGAGGCCAGCATCTGCCCGATCTCGTCGCGAAAATGCACGCGGTTGGGCAAGCCCGTCAATTCGTCGAACCGAGCCATGTGACCGATCCTGGCCTCGGCATTCCGGCGCGCGGTGATGTCCTCGACCAAGACAACCGTGCCGCCATCCACCATCGGCTGGAAGGTCCATGCCAGTGCACGTTCCTCGGAATTCTTGGAGTAGAGCGTGACGACTTCGGCCTTTTGTCCCTTCCCGGCCTGGGAAATGATCGTATCCGCACTGGCTGCGGTGATGGTGCCGGCCTTGAGACAGGCAGCAACGACATCGGCGGCGGATGCACCGGACCCGATGAGATCGTCTTTCAGACCCATCATGTCGCCGAAACGATAGTTCATGACGGCAAGCCGGCCATTTGCATCAAACATGCAAAGACCGTGAGGCATGTTGTTCAGCGCGGTGTCGAACTGTGCCGCGATCGCCGCTTCGCGTTCGCTGGCCTCCAACGCCTTGACGAAGATCGAGTGCAAGCTGAGGTTGATTTGCTTCAGGCCGATGAAGAACAACACCAGAAGGACGGCGAGACCAACGTAGTAGTAATCGCCATGAATCAGCAACGCGATCGACATCGGACCGCATGCCAAAAGAATATGAAGCTGAACGATCAGCGGGCGCCCATAGTTGCGCGCGGCGCCGCCGGCCGTATAGCCAATGGTGACCGTCGAGCAGAGCATATGCGCCACTGGATCGTTGCTGCCGAGGATCACAACGGCGCACCAGAGCCCGAGGGCTCCGGCATAGAACACCGCGCCGATCATGTAGCGCGGCTCCAGTTCCGTAGCCTGTTCGGGCGTAAGAACTTCCGTTCGCCGCTCATACTTGCGCATCTGGAAGGCGCGAGCCGTTCCGATCACGACAATCAGCGCCGCACACGGCCATATCCAGGGATTGCCGGTTTTCAGCGCCGTCATTAGCGCCGCGGCCGTAGCGCAAACCGTGCCAACGAACATCGGCCAGAAGTTCTGGCACATCGAATCGACCAGCGCCGCGTAGATTCGCGGTGGTAGCTCTTCCCGGTCGATCGGTCGTGGTTTGATCAATTGCATAGGGGCGCGCGCACGTCCTTTTGAACGCACAGCTTTACCCACCGCAGATGAAGTCTTTCTGAGCGAACATCGTTACCGATGCGTTGCCACGCTCGGGCCCTCAACGAAATCTGCCTGCAAATTCAGCAAGGTAGGCAAGGTTTGCCGATCGGAGAAGCGAACCCCGGGGCCCCTTAAAACTTCATTTACGATAGCAGCGGCGACCAGGCCGGATCGGATGCGAAGCCGGGCGTCGGCACCTTCTGCTCATTGCGGCCAGAAATATCCACGGTGTAGAGCGACGGCCCGCCGCCTGCTTCACGGAAGAACATCACGACACGGCCGTTCGGTGCAAAAGTCGGCCCCTCATTGTGATAGCCGGACGTGAGGATGCGTTCACCAGAACCGTCCGGCTTCATAATGCCGATAGAGAACTGACCGCCGCCCTGCTTGGTGAAGGCGATGTAGTCTCCGCGCGGTGACCACACCGGCGTCGAGTAGCTGCCTTCCCCGAAGGAAATGCGCTGCGCCGCGCCGCCATTTGCGCCCATCACGTAGATTTGCGGCTTGCCACCGCGATCGGACTCGAAACAGATCCGCCCGCCATCAGGCGCATAGGACGGTGACGTATCGATGGCCGGCGTGTCGGTGAGCCGCGTGGTCGACTTCGAACGCAGATCCATCACGAACAGGTTGGAGTTACCGCCCTGCTGCAGGCTCATGATGATGCGCTGGCCGTCGGGCGAGAACCGCGGCGAGAACGACATGCCGGGGAAATTGCCAACGATTTCGCGCTGGCCGGTTTCGACATTGAAAAGATAGACGCGCGGATCACCCTGGCCGAATTCCATGTAGGTGATTTCCTGCGTGGACGGCGAGAACCGCGGCGTCAGCACGAGGTCCGCGCCGCGCGTGAGATAGCGCACGTTAGCCCCGTCCTGATCCATCATCGCAAGCCGCTTGACGCGGCGATCCTTCGGACCGGTCTCGTCGACGAACACCACGCGGCTGTCGAAATAGCCCTTCTCGCCAGTGAGACGCTCGTAAATCTGGTCCGAGATGATGTGCGCGATGCGGCGCCATGATTCCGGCGACGTGAAATACTGCTGGCCGGTGAGCTGCTGCGCCTGCGGAACGTCCCACAGCCGGAATTCAGCCTTGAGGCGGCCGTCGCCTTGCCGCGTGGCGCGGCCGGTCACCAGCGCCTGGGCATTGATTTGCCGCCAGCTCGCAAACTGCGGCGGCACGTCGATGTTGGAAATGCGCTCGATGAACGCGGCCTGATCGATCGGCGCGAACAGCCCGCTGCGCTTGAGGTTGTTGGTGATGACCTGCGCGATGCCGGCCGCGACTTCGCCGTCGCCCTGCGAGCCGGGAACGAAATTCGGGATCGCAATCGGGATCGGCTGGAAGTTGCCTTCGGTGACCGTGACGCGGGCCTGCGCCAGCGCCTTGCTGACCGGCGTCGCCAGCAGCAAGCCCGCCGAGGCGGCTCCCGACATCATCTGGCGGCGGGTCAGTTTCAAATCGGTCGTCGCGATCATCGTCTTTGACTTGGCCTGCAACTCGTCCGGACCTTCGTTGTTCAAGTCTCGCATGCTATCCAAACTTCATTCTGGCGATGTCGCCGTTTCCGATTTTCGCATGACCTGTTCCGAAAACCGGTTTCCACTTTTCGGGGCCATGCCACAGATTCGTGTCACGAAAATTTTTCGGTAAATGCCGGCTCGAAGAATTTCCACTCGTCGAAATAGGCCGCAGGCAGATTATACGGCTGGCACTCGATGATCGCGCGCTGCGCGCTCTCCTGATAAACGCGGAAATAGGGACTTGATCCGCCCGGCAATGGCACCGGCATGGTTTCCAGCGTGCCGTCGCGCTTCAACTTGATGGTGAAGACGGCTTCCACCTTCTGTGCCTCAACGCCGCCATAGGGCTTCTTCCAGCAACGCTCGACCTGCTGGCGGAACATCGCACCCCAGGTTGCGGAGTTGTCGGCGGCCCTGCCCTTGGCCGTGCCGAGCGCGGCCTGCGCATTGATCGCTGCGCCGGTAATCGACTCACGTGACGGATCGCGCTTGTCGAGCAAGGCGGCGATTTTCGACTGATCGAAGGTGCGCTCGGCCTTTTGCTTTTGCGGCTCCGGCGGCGTCGCCTTGGCCTGCGGCTTAGGCGGCGGCGGCTTCTTGCTCTCGTCTTTCTTCAACGCTTCGGCGATCGGATCGACCTTCGGCTGTTCGATCTTTTTCTCGGCCGGCTTCGGCTCGTCCTTCGGTTTGTTCTCGACCACCGGCTTCGGCGGGTCGGGCTTTTTCTCGACCGGCTTTTCCTCGGGCTTGGGTGTCGGTGGCGGCGCCGCCTCGGTCACGACCGGCGGCTTTTTGTCATCGATCTTGCCGACGGCGTCGTCCACCGGCGGCTTGGGCTCGGCGACCTTCTCGACCATCGGCTTCGGATTTTCCTTCTTGCCGGTTTTCATGCCGGCCATAGCCTTGGCGAACTGGTCCGCAGAAATGATATCGACCGGAACAGAATCCTCCGGCATCGACTCGTAGGCTTTGGTCGAGAACGACACCATGCCCCAGCCAATCACCAGGGCATGCAAAGCGACAGACGCTGCTACGGTCTTGTCGATCTTCACGTCAGTTTCCCTGCTCGACCTCGGTCACCAGAGCTACGCGCTTGAACCCTGCGGCGGACAGACGCCCCATCACGCGCATCACCGTACCGTAATCCACTTTTGTGTCGCCGCGAACAAAGATGCGCTCATCCAAGCCGCCACGCGCCTGGGTAACAGCCGTCAATTTCGGCACCAGCTCATTCATCGGGATCTCGGTGTTGTTGAGAAACACCTTTCCGGTGAGCTGCACCGAGAGCGTTAGCGGCTCCTTGTCCTGATCGAGGCTCTTGGCCGCGGTCTGCGGCAGATCAAGCGGCACGCCGACCGTCAGCAACGGCGCGGACACCATGAAGATGATAAGCAGCACCAGCATCACGTCCACCATGGGCGTGACGTTGATCTCGGCCATGACGTTGGCGCGGCGATAGTGGCGGCGTCCACCACCGCCCGACCCGCCCCCGATGTTCATGCCCATGACGAATATCCCAAGCCGTATTTCAAACCGGATATGAAGTCCGAACCGAGCCGATATGCGCCCAACCCGTTCCCCTTCACGCGCGCTCGTCGATCTGGCGCGACAGGATCGCCGAGAACTCGTCGGCGAAACCTTCAAGCCGCTGGGCCTGCCGGTTCACCTCCGAGGTGAACTTATTGTAGAAAATTGTCGCCGGAATTGCGGCAATCAGGCCGATTGCGGTGGCAAATAGCGCCTCGGCGATGCCGGGGGCGACCACCGCCAGCGAGGTGTTTTTCGACGCAGCGATGGACTGGAAGCTCGACATGATGCCCCAGACCGTCCCGAACAGGCCAACGAACGGGCTCGCCGAGCCCACCGTGGCCAAAACCAGCAATCTGCGGTCCAGCCGCTCGACTTCGCGGGCAATCGACACGCTCATCACCTTGTCGATCCGCATCTGGAGACCGGCAAAGGAGCGTGAATTGCTCTCGAATGAGCGCTTCCACTCGCGCATCGCGGCCACGAACAAGGCAGCCATCGATTGCGTCGGCTTGGCGGCCAGCGCGCGGTACAATTCGTCGATGGACTCCCCCGACCAGAAAGCCTGCTCGAAGCGGTCCATGGCCTTCTTGGTACGTGCGTAAAGCAGCATTTTGTCGATCGCGATGGCCCAGACCCATACAGAACAGGCCAGCAGGCCGAGCATGATCGTCTTGACGACGAAATGCGCATGCCAGAACAGCGAGATCAGCGACACGTCAGCGGAGGCCAATGGCAAGGCCGACTGCGCTACGTCTGCTGGATTCATGATCGGTATCCTCTCAAGGCAATTGTCCTGTTCACGCGCGGACGCTGGCTGACTATGGTCGCCGCCAAGCGACGACCGTCGCAGCGAAAACGCTAACGCTGCCGATCGCCCCGTTCCGGTCTCGTGTCGCGTGGGATGGCCTGTCCCAAGGCCGGGTCCTGAATCCCTTGCTAACGTGTCAAAACGAGGGCTGCCGGCACCGCTTTAGCCCAACTAACAAAACGCTAATCAGGGTTAAGGTGGGGTTACCGCAACGCGCTCGGGGGCGGAAAATGGCCGTGGCGCCAATCCGTGATGCTGCCGGGGACCGGTTCCGGGGGTGAATTAAGGCGCAGGTGTGGACGCGCGCCGCAGGCTCCGGACCAGCGGCTTGAGCAGTTGCGGAGACACGTAAATCGGGAACTGGGCCAGTGCGAAATACAGCCAGGTGAGACCCGGCAATGCCCCGTCGGTCCCGGCCAGCATCAGGCCCATATTGCGCTGGGATGCCATCAGCCCGAGGGCCAGCGCGCGCTCACGGCCAGCCTTGCGGAACACCAGTGCGGTTGCGCCGAGCAGCACGGCGAAGACAACGAAGGCAAACACGGTGAGCAGCAGCACACGGATGGGTTCAGCCCGGAAACTCGCCGCCACCGTTCCCATCACGGCGCTGACGAACACCAGCAGCACCAGAATATTGAAGCCGTCGATCGGCTGCCTGTGACGAACGATGGCGTCCGCGCCGACCAGACGACGGATCACGGCAGCGACGAAGATCGCACCGGCGAGCATCGCGAACAGCTTCAATCCCAATGCGAGCGGCGACAGCGTCAGCGCACTTCCGAAAAACAGATAGGCGAACAGCGGCGCGCTGAATGGCACCAGAGCCGTGCTCGTCACCAGCGTGATCAGCACCAGCGTCGAATCCAGCCCCATCAGCGCGACCAGCGCCGGAGATGCCATCATCGGCGACGCCACTGCCTGAAGCATCAGACCGAGAAACAGATCGGGAGATGATCTATCGAGGCCGCTCACAAGGCCCCCGAGACCAAACAGCAGCGGAATAGCGATCGTGCTCCAGAGAGTCGCACCGATCACCAGCGCCGGACGCGCGAGATAATTGCGCATCGCCGCGACATCGACCCGCATGAACGAAATACAAAGCAAAACGAACACCGCCTCGGTGACATACGGCTTGAGGACTGCACCGAGCGGCGGAACTGCGATGCCGATGAACACCAGTGCCGCAATGGCGCGCGTGCCCTGACGTCCAAGCCAGGCCAGCGCCGCCAAGGGCATGGCATGCGACTGCTGAATGTTTGCAGACATGATCTCTCCGAGGGGCCGCGCCCAGCTGAAGGGCTGAAACTGAGGAACTATCACAGCGGATCGAGAGGCGATGCACACGCGTTCGCGCACGGCTCTGCGCTCAGTGCACGGCGTCAGATCGCCAAGTGCCGTTGCATGAGACGGAGCGCCTCCAGCGGCGGCGGAGGGATGTGACCCGCTTGATCATGGCATATTGATACGCATCGACCGCCCCTGCTGGCAACCGCCATGGCTGAACGTAAGGTTTGATCTGCCGGCGTACCGGCGCCGGCACGCTCGCTCTGGCAGGATTTTTCACGGTGCACGCCGGTCTGTTCATGACCGTGCACATGCTCTTTATCTACACGCTGTTCGCGGGGCCATGGGCCGGGCGCATTCACGACGCACGGGATTTCATCAGCCTGATCGTATCGGCAAGGATTTGTGGATTCCGCTGCTGGCGCTGTTCGTTGGCCAGGGCGCGATCTTCATCAACGGCGCGGTGAACCGTTTCGTGTTCGAGAAGCTACCGCTGACCGGCGCCGACACTGGCACGATCATGGGCGATTTCTACAAGCGCATTGTGCTGATGCATGTCGCGATTATGGGCGGCGCCTTCATTGCGCAGGCAATCGGAACCGCCGCGCCACTGATCGTTCTTGTGCTGCTCAAGGTCGCGATCGAAATCCGGTTCGCGATGCGGAGCAAAAATGCATGACGCCGATTTCCACGCCGGCAGGCGGCTGATACACGCGCACGCGATGCATATCGGCCAGTTGACGAGACCGCGTCGCCGGTTAGAATTCGTCCGCTATGAAATTCATGACCCTCAGCATCTGCACGGCTTTCTTTCAAATCTGATCGGCTCCGCCTGCTTGCAGGCAAAAAGCCGGGTTTGAAAAGCCCAATCCAACATGCCGGCCTCGCTTCCAACAGCGAACGTCTGCGGCTGGCCGATGTCATGAGAGTTTCCTATGCCCAACACAGCAGAACCTGCACGTGCGCTGACCGATGCGCAGATCGAACAATTCATCCGCGATGGATACGTCAAAATTGAACGGGCCTTTGCCCGCGAACTCGCCGATCAGGGACGAGACGTTCTTTGGCGCGACAGTGGTTGCGATCCGGATGATCCGAAAACCTGGACCAAGCCCGTCATTCGGCTGGGTCAATATGGACAACAGCCGTTCGCGATGGCTGCAAACACCCCGATCCTGCATCAAGCGTTCGACCAACTCGTCGGCAAGGACCGCTGGCAGCCTCGCATGAGCCTCGGCACATTCCCCGTGCGGTTTCCCTCACCCGATGATCCCGGCGATGCGGGATGGCATATCGACGTCAGTTTCGGCACAGACAATCCTGATTTCATGGAGTGGCGTGCGAACATCACCTCCAAGAACCGGGCGCTGCTGATGTTGTTCCTGTTCTCGGATGTCGGCGAGGAGGACGCACCGACCCGCATTCGTGCCGGGTCCCACCTCGACATCGCGAGGATGCTCGCTCCAGCAGGTGAGAACGGTTTGACGCTAAGGGAGCTTGCTGCCAACGGCTTCGCCGAAACGGCGGAATTGCCTGAGGTGCTGGCAACGGGCGATGCCGGGACGGTCTATCTCTGCCATCCGTTTCTGGTTCATGCGGCACAGCCGCATCGCGGCACCCGTCCGCGATTTCTGGCTCAGCCGCCGCTCAGCCCTGCTGCGCCGCTCTCACTGAACCGGCAAAATGGCGATTACTCGCCTGTCGAGCGCGCCATCAGGAATGCATTGTCAAACTGACAGGCAAAACAAAACCGCCCACCTGATCGACAGGTGGGCGGCTTCGTTAGCCAGTCAGGGAGACGGAGGCTTGTCTTATCCCTGCGGCTGATCGTTCGGCGGAGTCGGGCGCTGCTTGTGCTGCGCCATGAAGGCGTCGAACTCTTCCTTGTCCTTGGCGTGGCGCAGACGATCGAGGAAGTCCTTGAATTCGGTCTGCTCTTCCTCGAGACGGCGCAGCGTCTCCATGCGGTAGTCATCGAAGGCGCGGTTGCCGCTCGACGGCGCGTAGTATCCGCGGCCTTCCATACGGCTGCGCATCCGCTCCATCTTGTACTGCATGCGCTCCATCTTGTCGGCCCAGCGGCCGTGACGATCTTGAGACCAGCAACCCATGTTTCTGCTCCAGAGTGTGTAAGCGAGAGCGGCCAGACCCAGCGGCCACCAGATGATGAAGCCGGCTACGATGAGAATGATCCGGCCGGGATGAAACCGCGGACGCCAGTCGTCGCGCGATTCGAAGTTGTCGTGATGCGGTCCCGCCCAGTCGGGGCGGCCCCATCGGTCGAGACGTGCAGTGTTGGCGTTTGCGGTGTTCGCCATCGGCGTCCTCCCAGTTTTCACGCTTCCGTGAATGTAAATAACATTTACATAGATAAAACATCCAAGGATTTTGTCAAGCGGGGCCTCCCCGGGGTTCCGAAAATTATTTGGGGGGTGCTGCGTGCCTATGCTGATCGGTCGGGAACCCGAGTCCCTTGAGGTAGATCAGCACGCCTGCTTCCAGCAGGTCGTCGGGTGACATCGGCAGCTTGCGGCGTGCAGCATCGCCGCGCCCGAACAGCGATGCGATGCCGTGCGACATCGACCAGATGTGAAGCGCCATCATCATCGCGGGCGGACGCGGCACGCCTGGAGGCGCCATTGCCACCAGCCGTTCGGATGCCGCGCGAATGACCGCGAAGGCGCGTTCGCCGGCAAGCAGCAAAGCCGGATTGCTTTCGATTGGCACACCGGATTCGAACATTGCCGAGTAATAGGCGGGATTCTCGCGCGCGAAGGCGAGATAGGCTTTTCCAATTCGCTGAAAAGCCGTCGGCGTATCGGGGCGGCCATCGTCCCACGCTGCCGTGAGCTGCGCCTCGAACTGTTCGAAGCCTTGCTGCGCGACGCTGGCAAGCAACTCGTCACGATCGCGGAAATGGCGATACGGCGCTGCCGGGCTGACACCGGCCGAGCGCGCAGCTTCGGCGAAGGTGAAACCAGCCGGCCCCTTGTTCGCGATCAGATCGAGCGCGGCCTGCACCAGCGCTTCTTTCAGATTGCCGTGGTGGTAACCGCCCTCGCGGCGGCCGCGACCCTTGTGCCAGCTCATTTTGCGCATCTACTCATGTAAGACCCTTTTACATGAGTTGAGCAGCGCCGTCACTAAGCCTTTGTCGTCCCTGACGAAGGTCCGCAGATCAGATCGATGGTGCCCTTAGCGATGACCTCGAGTTCTGCACGCGGCAGGCGGGCGCGGGAGCGGATCGCCAGCGCTTCGACGGTCGATGCCGCGATCTGCGACAGAACCTGCACATTCGCGGTGGGTGGCAGTTCACCAGTCTCCACCGCGGCCTGAAAGCGCCTGGCCAGCGTTCGCTGTGTCGAGCCCAACGCCCGCTGCACAAGGGGACGAATCTCCGGATCGGCCATGGCTTCGGACGTCGCTGTCATGACGGTGAAGCAGCCGCGCGGTCCGTTTTCGCCCGCGAGATAGACATCGAGCGCTGTCGCATAGATCGCTTCCAGCATCTGCCGCAGCGTCAGCGCCGGGTCGAAAGCGTGCGCGAATACCTTGGCCATTTCGGCGCGATAGCGCTCATACGCCTTTAGAAATAGCTCGCGCTTGTCGCCGAAAGTCCCGTAGAGGCTCGGCCGGTTGATGCCCATCGCTTCGCTGAGATCGTCAAGGGAGGTCGCGGCGAAGCCGCCATCCCGAAACGTGTCCATAGCCTTGCCGAGCGCGACATCCGGCTCGAAAGCACGTGGACGCCCCCGCTTTTTCGGCGTGCTG
>Ga0233439_10001524_pt1 | contig 29263 bp, 33 predicted proteins | sample SI_123_September_6_FD_182713 | JGI IMG/M metagenome (GOLD analysis project Ga0233439, IMG submission 182713) | Seawater microbial communities from Saanich Inlet, British Columbia, Canada - SI_123_September2016_100_MG | ecosystem: Environmental > Aquatic > Marine > Inlet | place: Canada: British... | reverse complement strand
ATAGTTGCATGTACCTGTGCATCTCTAGTATAGACGGATCTATCTAAAGCTGCTCCGGCAAATTGATCAACAGTATCAAAAGTAAGTGTTGTTGATTGAACACCACCACCTTTGTTGTACTGTACGATAACATTACCAGTTGGGTTTAGAGCATATAGTTGGATGAAAGGCCAAACGTGATCAAATTGATCTCCAGCTGCACCAGTGGCTGTTTCGCCAGTGATGGTAGCATTAAGACCGATTTGTCCATTAGTATCAGAACCAGTTAAGGTTAGATTTGGTTGTTTAGCTTCTCTTACAACATTCATGGTACCATTAGAAGGAGGATTAGGTAATCCTGATCCTGTTTGATGTGCACCGTTACATTGTACTGTCAATGTGTGTGGAGCTGCAGCAGTTCCATTAGAACCACCACCATCAGTTACGTTACCGTTAAAAGGCATAGCAATACCGACTGTATCGTCGACATTGAATCCTATTGCGGCATCTGTAGTATCACCTGTTGCACATAATGTACCAAAGTCCAATCCACTGCCTACTCTACCGTCGTTATTATCGGCGGTTGCATCGGCTTTGGATGCCATATCTCTATCTGCAAAGTAACCATACCAGTTACCATCTACGGCTTGTACCATTCTAAGTATTTTACCGTTTATTGTAACGTCTGGTTCACCTTTTGCCTCATCAGTATCATCGATATCACTATCAATGACAACGACCTCAATTACTTGAGGTCCTGACATATAATTATCAAACTGTGAGTTTTCTGCGGAAACAAATAGGTTAGCGTTGGCAGCATGAGCTACTGGCATCATAGATGGAGCAGCAATTACCATACCACCGGCTAACATAATTGTCATTAATGTAAGACTAGTTATTTTACGTCCTATTTCGTTATTCATGTTATTGGTATTTTTCTTAAAAATTAGTATAAAAGCCTAATGGACGAATTGTCCACAAATTCATCAAATACTGAGATATTTTGAGAAGATTTTAGAATTTAATAAATTTTTTATAAAATATGTTATAAGAATTACAAATAGTTATCTAAATAATTTATTGATCCAAATTTTTTTCAATATTCTGTTACTTATCACGAAATTATTATAGACTATTTCAAACTTTGATCTCTTTACCCAAGAGGCTTTTGTACAATGATATTGCATCAGATTCATCTTTTGAACCAACAACTACTGCAGAACCTCTCTTCATAAAATTAACAGACAGATCATTTGTTCTCATTGATAATCCCAAGTTACCTAAATTCTCAACTAGAAATCCTTTTTCTTTTCCAACTGCTGTAACACTTGAAATATCAAGATCAAAAGTTTCAGTAGGAGTAATAGAATAAGTTCTCTTACCTCTATTTCTTCCACATAATTCTTCTAAAAGTAATTCTTGTTTTTCTTCAACTTTTAATTTTCCAGTTCCACAAATTGGACATTCCTCAGCTCTGAATGTTCTAGTACTGTTAAAATCCAAATTTTCCAAATCAACATGTAATATTCTTTCAGAAAGATTTGGAGTTTTTCCTAGTATTATTTTTACAGCTTCTGCAACTTCAATTGCACCAACAATAGAAAGAATTGGTGGGTGAACACCTTCAATACTACATGTTGGCATTGTATTTTCATCTAATTCAGGAAACATACAAAAATAACATGCAGATTTTTTTGGTAAAATAGTAAATACTTGACCAGATGTACCAACTGCAGCTCCTGTAACAAATGGAATATCAAATTCTACACAAGCTTTGTTTAATGCATATCTTGCATTAACACTATCAAGGGCATCAATTACAACATCACATCCCTCAACAACTTCTAATGCAGTATAATCATTTATTGATATAGCTAGAGATTCAATGTTACAATCAGGGTTTAATTTATGTAATTTTTTTGCAGCTACTTCCACTTTAACTTGTCCTATATCATCTTCATCAAACATCATTTGTCTATGTAAATTAGACAATTCAATTACATCTCTATCAACAATACGTAAGTTTCCAACTCCCATTGTAGCTAATCTAGAAATTATTGGATGTCCTAAACCACCAGTTCCAACAACACAAACTTTGGAATTTTTTAATTTTAATTGCCCACCATATCCTATTTCTTCTAACATCACTTGTCTTGAAAATTTATCTAGTTCTTTTGGGGATAATTCCTCAGAACCTCCTGCAACTGCAGGTAATATGTAAACTTCATCACCTTCATTTAGAGGAGTGTCCATTCCATTTGCAAATTTTGCATTTTTTCCGTTGATGTAAATATTGATCAAGGAACGTGGAGTTCCATCACCTTCCAATACTCGACGTTTAAAATCATCACCCATAATATCTGAAATTTTTGCAAATGCGTCAGTTAGAGAATCAGCTGAAATTTCTGTTTTCTTCTCGCCACCACTATGATTTAGTACAGATGGAATTGTAAATGAAATATTTGCCATTAGTTAACTACCGCCGATATTTCCCCAACATCTGCTTTCATCACAGTTGGTTTTTGTAAAACTTCCATAATAGATTCGGTTGCTTTCAGACCGTTACCAGTTACATAGCATACGACTTTATCATTTGCATCAATTTTTCCCTGTTCAACCATTTTTTGAAGAACGGAGATAGAAACACCACCAGCAGGTTCTGTGAATATTCCTTCAGTTTGTGCAAGAAGTAAAATTGCATCAAGAATTTCTTTGTTGTTTGATTCTTCTGCAAATCCATTATACTGCTGTAAACGCTTCAAAACATATCGACCATCACCAGGATCACCTATTGCCAAACTCTTTGCAACAGTATCAGGGTGTTCAACTGGGATTACGTCATTACTGTTTTTCTTAAATGCATCAACAATAGGTGCACAACCATGAGGTTGAGCTGCAATCATGTGCATATTAGAAACATCATCAAGTAGTGAAACTGTTTGTAATTCTTCAAATCCTTTACAAATTGCATTAAGCATTGCACCACTACCTACTGGAACTATTAATTGATCAGGGACTTGCCAATCAAGTTGTTCTGCAACTTCAAATGAAAATGTTTTAGAACCTTCAACATAATGTGAACGCATGTTAATATTCACTACACCAATTCCTTTGCTATCTCCAATTTGGGCAGCTATTGTATTTGCATCATCATATGTTCCATCAACTGCAATGTAATTGGCGCCATAGGATAATGCTTGTGCGATTTTTGCCATCTCAATATTACTTGGTGCAAATACATGGCAAGGTAGTCCAGCTTTTGCAGCATGTGCAGCAGTTGCAGATGCCAAGTTTCCAGTTGATGCACAACCAACAGCAGATAATCCAAATTCTTTTGCTTTAGAAATTGCAACACCAGCTGGTCTATCTTTAAATGAAAATGTAGGGTTTACAGAATCATTTTTGATGTAAAGATTGTTTAATCCTAATTTTTTTCCAAGATTATCAGCTTTGATAAGAGGAGTCATACCAGCACCAATACTTACAATATTTGATTTTTCTTCTATTGGCAACAATTCAAAATATCTCCAATAGGTGTGTTCACGGTTAGAAAATGTCTCTTTTGTAATTGTAGGAAAGTTATATTTTACATCAAGTGGTCCAAAACATTCATCACAGATATACTTGAAAGCAGTTTGATATTCTTTTTTACATTCTCTGCATTGTAATGAAGTTCTAGTCAAGATCAATTTTTGTTCTCATACTATAGATAAAAAATCCTAATATCAAGTTAAGCAATACTTAATTTTAAGGATCAAAAAATATAATGAATCATAGTAATCATAAGGGGAAAAATAGGTTTTGGAAAATAATAAAAAAATTATAACTAAGAGTAAGGTTTTTAGAGATTTTAAAAAAAATAATCCTATGAAAACTAGTTCTATGATTGGAGTACTCGTAGGACTAGTGTTTATCATGGTTATCATAGGTGTAATTATTACATTAAATCAAGAATCAGATATTGCAGAAGTTGAAGATACAATTGACAAAGAAATTCAACCAGCGGATATTCCTGAAGTTGAAAAAAAATATGATGAAATTCTAGATGATGGAGAAATTCTAGATGATGGAGAATACATTTACAAAAATAACGACAGGGAATGGCAAACATCAGGGCCATTCCAAATTGATCGTAAGGAATATGCCATTGGTGAAAAAATATTCATCAGAATGGGAGGATTGCAAATAGGTGAGAAAGGAGATATAGCAGTAATGAGACCACATAATGACACTCATACCAAATTTTATCTTTCAATTCCATTTGATGAAACAAAAAATCCAACATTTAATCAATACTTTGAACCTTCAATATCAAAAATTAAAGGAATATGTTCAATAGATGATTTAGATGGAACATGGTTTTTAGTTTTCAGAGGAACTGAATATGCAAATATACAATTTGATGTGAATGAAAAACGAGGTATTGTTGGAGGAACAAATATTGAACCTGTTTGTTAATTATTATTCTAAATTATTATGAAAACAGACTTTTTCACCAGTGTGACATGCAGGTCCTGATGGTTCAACAAGATAAATAACAGCATCAGAATCACAATCAACTAAAATTTCTTTTACCTTTTGAGTATTACCTGATTCTTCTCCTTTCATCCAAAGTTTATTTCTTGAACGACTCCAAAACCAAGAATTTCCAGTTTTCTTTGTTAATTCAAGAGATTCTTTATTAGAATATGCTAAAGTGAGTACATCTTTTGTGTTTACATCTTGAACTATGATTGGAATTAATCCATCACTTTTTTCAAAATCAATATCATCAATAGATTTCTGCATGAATGGAATTAAAATATTAACTATTATAATCTTACAGGTATTTTTTTTCCTTTAAGAAATTCCTTTACTCCAGTTACACCATGTGTATCATAGTGAAAAATCGATGCTGCAAGTGCTGCATCAACATTTGATTTTTGGAAAATCTCAACCATATCATCAGGTTTACCACATCCTCCTGATGCAATTACTGGAATAGATAAAGAATCAACAATTTTACTAGTCAACAATACATCATAACCATCCTTTGTACCATCTTTATCAATACTAGTAAGAAGAATTTCTCCAGCTCCAAGACTCTGAGCTTTTTTTGCCCATTCTATAACATCAAGGCCGGTTCCTTCTTTCCCACCATAAATGAAAACCTCAAACCAAAATTTTTTGTCATTTTCTGAAAAAATATTTACACTGTCTTTAATTTCATAATTTCTTTTAGCGTCAATTGCAATTACAATACATTGTCTACCAAACAATTCCATTAATTCAGTAATCACTGCAGGATTTTTTATTGCACCTGTGTTAATACCTACTTTGTCTGCACCATTAAGTAAAATATTTCTTGCATCATCCAGTGATTTTACACCACCTCCAACAGTAAATGGAATATCAATAACAGATGCTACATCTCTAACTAAATCTTTGAGAGTTTTTCTTTGTTCATCAGATGCTGTGATATCTAAAAAAACTAATTCATCTGCACCTTCATTACTATATTTTGCAGCAAGTTCTACAGGATCACCTGCATCTTTAATGGATTCAAAATTTAATCCCTTTACAACTCTACCATTTTTTACATCAAGACAAGGAATGATTCGCTTAGTTAGGGTCATGATAGTTTCTTTGCCTCCTCAATAGTTATTTTATTTTCATATAGAGCCTTTCCTAAAATAACACCAAATGCATTTTTTTCTTTTACATCTTTAATATCATTAACATGGGAAATTCCCCCACTTGCAATGATATTTGTATTCTCCAAATTACAGGCTTGTTCTAAATATTCTAAATCAGGCCCCTCCATTGTTCCATCTTTACTTACATTAGTTAGTAAAAATTCAGTAAACCCCATTTCTAAAAATTCTTTAATTGAATCAATTAGTTTGATGCCAGTTTTGTCTTGCCATCCATGAATTACTATTTCACCATCCATATGATCAACTGAAATAACAATTTTTTCAGAACCTAAAGATAAAAGTAATTTTTTCAATAATTCTTTATTCTTAAATGCCAAAGTTCCAATTACAATTCTATTTGAAATTTTTATGACATCCAAAATTAATGATTCAGTTCTCAAACCACCTGCAACTTCAACAGGAATAGTGATTTCTTTTAAAATATTTTTAATAATTTCAAGATTAGAGCCAATTCCCAATGTGGCATCTAAATCCACAATGTGTAACATATCAGCACCATGTGCTTCCCATTTTTTTGCAACTTCGATAGGATTATCATCATACACAGTCTTTTGTTTGGGATCACCCTTGTACAATCTAACCACTTGCCCATTCATCAAATCGATTGCTGGAATTACTTTCATTTCTTACACACATCAAGGAAATTTTTTAGCATTATTTTTCCAACAGTACTTGATTTTTCTGGATGAAATTGTGTCCCAAAAAAATTCTCATATTCCACTACAGCTGGAACTTTAATTCCATAATCAGATTCTGCGGTAATAATATCATTTGAAATAGGTTTTACTCTATACGAATGTACAAAATAAACCCAAGAACCATTCTCAACACCTTCCAAAATTTTCCCCGGTTTTTTAATCTCCAAATCATTCCAACCCATATGAGGTACCTTCATTGAATCAGGTAAAACAACTACTTCACCATCCATTATACCAAGACCTTTTTCCTTTCCTTCCTCACTTTTTTCAAAAAATATTTCCATTCCAAGACAAATTCCAAGAACTGGTGTATTGCCAACATAATCTTTGAATTGGGTTTTAGAAAAATCTACAATACTATGAATTGCAGGATCAAAATTTCCAACACCTGGGAGTAACACCCCAGAATAATCATTAGGTTTATCAAAATTAGAAATTACATCAACTGTGGCGCCTACTTTTTCAAGGGAATTTTTTAAGCTGAAAATATTTCCAGCACCATAATCAAAAATTGCAACACTTACCATTACATTGAACCTTTTGTACTTGGAATTCCTTTTTGTTTTTTATCTAAGGTAGATGCATTTCTAAATGCAACAGCAAGTGATTTTATTGCAGATTCTACTTTGTGGTGATCATTTTCTCCATACTTTACAGTAAGGTGAATACAACTATTCAGATTTTGCAGTAATGATTGAAAAAAATGCTCCAAATCTTCTTTGGAAATATTTTCAATTTTACTTCGTTTAATTGATAAAGTTAATTTCCAAAATGGTCGTTTAACTAAATCAATTGATGCTTCTGCTAATGATTCATCCATAGGTACTGATGCATAGCTAAATCTTGTTATTCCACGTCTTGAGCTAAGGGCTTTGTCAATTGTTTGACCAATTGTAATTGCAGTATCCTCAATTAGGTGATGCTCAATTCCATCATTTGATTTTGCATCTACTTTGAGATCCATCATACTGTGTTTTCCAAATGAAACAATCAAGTGATCAAGAAAATTAATGCCTGTTTTGATACTTGTTTTTCCCATTCCATCTAAATTAACTGAAACAGCGACGCTGGTTTCTTTAGTACTTCGTTTAATTGATGCTTTTCTTGATGCCATATTTCTCACAGATTACGTTATTTGGTATATTCTAAATTTAATACCTTTGGAAGTAAATTAATTGAATCCAATACCAAAACAGCCTCGTTTTGTTGGAATAATTCAAGTTTCTCTTGAGGATTTTTACTAGTACCAATAATGCCACAAAAGATGACTTTGGAACCCATATCTGTCACTTTTTTTGCCATGATAAAATCCTCCATAGAGTCTCCAACATAGAGAGTTATTCCATCACCCATACCTTTAATGGAATCAAACAATGGTTGTGGATTTGGTTTTGCAAGTTCTCGGGATTCATCTTCTAAAAATACAGAATTATTCAAATCAAACTCATCTAACATTTCTTTTAATGAATATTTGACAGATTGTTTTCCTCTCCCTGTAACCATTGCAATTTTTGAATCAAATTTTGTTTGTAATAATTTTAATAATTTTTCATTTAAAATTACATCATCTTGTTCAATTAATCCAGATTCTGAAAAATTTGATTTGATTTTAAATAAATTTTCATATAATTTAGGTCCATAAAATAATTGATCAAAAATTTGATACAGAGGATTTTGATGGTGAGTTCCAGGATATGACAATTGATTTTTGATTTTAGAAATATCAGTTTGTGATTCTAAATATTTTTCAACAGATATAATACCACTAGAATCAGAATTATTTATCACATCAAAAATAAATTCTGTTGGATCTTTTTCAAGTTGATTTGCAGCAACTAAAGAAATTATTGCAGAATATGTTAAATCAACCTCATCATTGAATCCGCCAGTTGATTTGAAACCATCGATTATTTTAAAATCAACAGTTAATGAATTATTAATTTTTGTAAAGTTTTCTAATACATATTGAGTTGTTTTAATTATTGCTAAATCATATGATTTTGTAATATCAATTAAAACACCATCACAGTCAAAAATAACAATATTAGTTTTTTCTAACAGATCAATACAAGAATCATCAATGTAGATTCCTTCTGATTTTTTAACTAGAGTCATCCCAATAAATCACGAATAGCCAATAAAAATTTTGAATTCATCTCTTTTGTTCCAATACTTACTCTAAGACATCCATCATGATTTCCTATTTTACCTAATTTCCTAATAGATATTCCTTGTTCTGCAAGAGCAGAATAGATTCGTTTGTATGAGCCGTGAGCATCAAAAAGCACAAAATTAGCCTTGGAATCAAACACATCAAATGCATCATATTTTCTAAGATTTTCAATTATTCTCTTTCTTTCTGTTTTAATATTTTCAACAGCGTTTTGCATTAGATTTAATTTTTCCAAAGCTGAAATTCCAGATTCTATAGTTATTGTACTTAGAGGATATGGATATTGTAACACACTCATAAAGACCTCAGTGAATTTCTTATTCGCAATAAAATACCCTAATCTTAATCCAGCTAATCCAAATGATTTTGAAAGTGTTTGAACTACTATTAGATTTTCTTGGGTTTTCACCATACTAGAAAGAGTGTAATCACCAAATTCTCCATATGCCTCATCAATTATCACAAGACCTTTGAATGATTTTACAAGTTTTTGTAATTCATTTTTTGGGAATTGAAATCCAGTAGGATTGTTTGGAGAGTCAAGATAAAGAATATCTGCATTTTTTGATTGTTTTGTAAATTCATCAATATCTAATTTCATATCATCAGAAAATGGTATTGCTATTAATGGAATAGAATATAATTTACATCGTTCCTCAAAAAATCCAAATGTAGGATTTGAAGTCAATACTTTGGTTTTCTTTGATGCAAAATTAGATAATATTAAATCCAAAATTTGATCAGAGCCATTTCCTATACCAATCATTGAATTAGGTATTTTAGAAAATTTAGAAATGGATTTAATCAAATCATCTATTCTACCAAGAGGATACTGTCTTACGTCAGAATTTTTTTTGGCAGATGCTATAATGTCATTTTGAAATTGTTTTGGAATAACATAATTTTCATTTGAATCAAGTTTTACTGAATCTTCTACAAGGTCAGGTTTTTTGTAACCACCAATAGATGAGAATTTTTTAATTTTTTCATCAAACCAATTCATTCCAATCTACCTCTTATCGCTTCATAGTGATTATCAAGTCCTTCAGAACTAATCAAAACCTTGAGATGTTTTGAAATTTTAGATAGTGATTGTTTGGAACAAGTCACTTGGGTATTTACCTTGATAAAATCTAAAACAGAGAGTGAACCACGAATTTTTCCAAATCCATTAGTAGGAAGGATGTGATTTGAGCCTAAAACATAGTCACTAGCAGAAGATGGAGTATTATTTCCAATCAAAATCAATCCGGATGTTGTAACTTTAGAGGATATAGATTCAGGATTTTTTGTCATAATTTGCAAGTGTTCAGGGGCCAAGATATTTGAAAGTTTTATCATATCTGATTTATTTTTACAAATTGCAATAAAGCCATTATTTGTTAGACTAGATTTTACAAATTTTGTTCTTTGAACTTTTGGTACTAATTCAGAAAGAATGTTAGAAACTGATTTTGCAAGTTTTTGTGAAGTTGTGATCAAATAACAAAAGGTATCACTGCTGTGTTCAGATTGAGAAATTAAATCCAACGCAACAAACTTTGGATTTACAGAATCGTCTGCAATTATTCCTAATTCTGTAGGACCTGCAAGCATATCAATTCCAGTTGTTTCATTAATCAAAGATTTGGCTATTGTAACAAATATACCGCCAGGACCTACAATTTTGTCAACTTTAGAAATAGATTTTGTTCCATAAGATAATGCGGCTATTGATTGTGCACCACCTGTTTTGTAAATTTCATTAGCACCACAAATATTTGCAGCCACAATTGTCAGGGGATCAATTTGTCCATCTGAATTTGGAGGAGATACAACTACGATTCTTTTAACACCTGCAACTTTGGCTGGAACAACAGACATTATTACAGAACTAGGATATCTTGCTAAACCGCCTGGAACATAGCATCCAACACTTTGGATTGGAGTAAACTTTTTAGAAATTTTAACTCCATCATGATTAATCGTTTTGTTTTTTAATAGAGATTTAATTTCATATTCTGTCTTTTCCAATCTATTTTTTGATAAACGTAATGCTGCTAGTTCATTTTTATTAATTTTTGAATAGGCATTTTTTATTTCTCTTTGAGATAGACGTAATGATGAAATATTTGCACCACTGAATTTTTTTTCATATTTTCTAATTGCACTATCTCCATTTTTTTTGACATTTTTTAGAATAGATTCAACAATGATTTTATTTTTTTGAGGCTGTTTTGGAAGAATTTTGTCTGCAAATTTTTCAATATTAGTAACTTTGATAATTTTCATCAATTTTCTTCGTCACGCTTTATCTCCTCTAGTTCCAGAATTTGTCGTGGTTCATGAACTACAAGACCCTGAGCAATCTTCCTTAATTTAGGAATAAGTTTGTGATATTCTTCTTTTTTAATTACAGTATTTACTCCAAACCATCCTTGTTCACTTAATGGACTAATTGTAGGTCTTTTGAGCGAAGGCATCTGAGATAATAATTTCTTCAAGTTTTTCTCTTCAACGTTAAGGTAAATGTGTAAATATTTTCTTCCAATTACAGCACCTTTCATTAAAGTGACAATATCAAATATTTTTTCACGTTTTTTTGGATCCTTTAATGATTTTTTGTTTACAATCAAGTGAGCAGTGGAAGTTAATACTTCATCAACAATTTTTAGTTTATTTTGTTTTAGAGTAGTACCAGTTTCAGTTACATCCATAATTGCATCAACATCCTCAGGAGGTTTTGCTTCTGTTGCACCAAAAGATAGATGAATTTGAACATTTTTGTTATTTCCTAATCGAACCCAAGGAGTTACAATCAACGGATCTTTAGAACCATAATATTTTTTATAGGATTTTAATTGTTTCAAAAATTTTGATGCAGTTGTAAGATATTCAGATGATATACGGAGTGTTTTTTTCTTTTTACCATAATCTGCAACCATCTCATCAAGATTTTTGTATCTATATTTATCTGGAAATGCAATAACTAATCTGATTTTTCCATACTCTAAATCTAAAATTGGTTCAACATCAGAATTTGTTTCTCCTACCCAATCCTTTCCAGTAATACCCACATCATACAATCCTTCTGCAACCATGGTTGGGATCTCTTGAGGGCGTAGCATCTTAACTACAATACTTGGATCATCAAGATATACACGATAAGTTCTACTTTTACGATTGACTTTGGTCCAAGATTTTTCTAATAATTTGAAAGTTGCATCCTCTAAACTTCCTTTAGGAATCGCAAATTTTATCTCAGACATTTTTAATTTTTCTAATTTTTAGATATATAATCGCATGTTTAAATTTGATCTAGTAATTCTTTAGCCCTATCAAGTGAAATTTTCTTTTCTTCAATCATTTTTTGAACAATTATGTCTATTTGCTCTGATGTGGCTCCTGCGGCTGCAGCCAAATTCCTTGCATGAAGACGCATGTGTCCCTTTTGAATTCCATCAGTAGAGAGGGCTCTAATTGCACTATAATTTTGAGCCAATCCAGTTGCAGTCATGACACAAGCCAGTTCTTTTGCAGATGTTGCCCCAATAATCTTTGCGCATACTTTAGCCACAGGATGAACATTTGCAATACCGCCAACAATTCCAACAGAAAGAGGAATCTCTAAAATTCCAACTAGATTTCCCTCATCATCTTTACTCCATTTACTAAGGGAGCGATATTTTCCAGATTCTGCTGCATATGCATTAGCTGCTGCTTCAATGGCCCTACTATCCTGACCAACTGCATTTGCTACAGCAATAGTTCCATTCATTATTCCTTTATTGTGGGTAACTGCTCGATACACATCATTGTCTGCAAATTCAAATGCCAAAATAATATTATCAACCACTTGTTCACCTCCAACAGCTTCTTTTTCAAAAATAGCTTCAGCTTTAACCATTCTTCTAGTTGAATAATTGGATAATATTCTTAGAAGTGTTTTCCCACCAGTAATTTTTTCAATTAATGGAGAAACAGCTTCGCACATTGTGTTTGTAATATTTGCCCCCATTGCATCACCTACATCAATAAGTAATTCTGCAATGAGCATCTTACCTGATGGGGTATCAATTTCCTTACAAGTAATTTCTTTTGCACCTTTGTTCATTTTAGGTAATGAATTACTTTTAGAATTTGCCAGTTTGATAATTTCATCTGATGATGAACTAATTTTTTGAATGGCTGAATCAATATCCACATTCAAAACTTGAATTTGTCCAATACTGTATGATTCATCTGCAGTCACTTTGAATCCACCTTTAATTCTAGCAACTTTAGCCCCTTTTGATGCTGCAGCAATCACGGATGGTTCTTCAATTACCATAGGAACAACATAGTCTTTATCATTAATTTTAAAATTAGTTGCAACACCTAATGGAAGTGAAAATGTACCAATTGCATTTTCAACCATTTTATCTGCATTATCATAAGATATCCCGCCATTGACATTTTGTAAAATTTCTAATTCATCTTTAGATAAATTAGAAAAATTTGCAACAGTGTCAAGCCTCTCTTTTCTTGATTTCTCAAAAAATTTAGAAATTGATGAATCAGGCATTTTATTTTATTATCCTCAATAGTTTATCATCAGTACTGTCTGGAAAACCTTTTCCATCAGTGTTAGAAGTGAGTACATACAGATTTCCATCTGTATCTTGCACTACATCACGAACACGGCCAATTCCACTTAGAATAGATTTTTGTGAACTTAGTCCTTCTTCAAAATCTAATTGATAAAGATTTGATGCCCTCATGGATGCTAAAATGAATGGAAATTCAAAATCAAAATTATCTCCAGAATAAAATAAAATTCCACCAGGTTCAATGCTTGGATCATAACATAGTATTGCTGCTTCAAAATTTTCATTACCAGAACACTGTTTTTCAGGCCATCCATAATTTTTTCCGGCTAGAACTAGATTAATTTCATCATTTTTTTCTGGACCAAATTCTGCAACATAGAAATTTCCATCATCATCCCAAGTCATTCCTTGAGGATTCCTAAATCCTAACGAATACACAGGAGAATTAGAAAAAGGGTTATCACCAGGAATTGTACCGTCATCATTTAATCTTAAAATTTTTCCAGATAATGACTTTAGATCTTGAGGTAAGTGAGATGCATCAGAAACAGTGCCAGTACCAACATACAATTTTTTATCAGGTCCAAATTTTAAAAATCCACCATTAGTAAATGATGAACCAGGAATTTTATCAAAAATTATTTTACTGTCACTTAATTTATTATCAGATTCTGTGATTCGTATAATTTTATTCCACAAATTTCCATCATCTAAATAAGTCAAAAAAACATAGATGAAATGATTGGTTGAAAAATTAGGATGTAATTCAATTCCAATTAATCCACCATCAAACACATCAGCAGTACGAAATGTAGCCAATGGTGAATCCAATAAAATATCATTTTGAATAACTCGAACAAATCCATCTTGTTCAGTTACAAAAATTCTATTTTCAGAAATAGAAATTGAACGAGGTTTATCTAAATTTTCAGCTAAAATTGTAACTGAATCATTTTCAGAATTTATGTTTGGTTCAGGTAGTGGAATTGGATTTGTAGGCGATGTTAAAACAAATACTGAAAATATCATAGCTCCAACTATTGCAATGATTTGTATTTTTTTATCCACGAAAAGAGAATCTCTTGAGATCCTATTAATTACTTTAAAAATTTGATAAAGCGTATATACAGCCAATCATTTTTTATCGATCAGCGGGGTGGGGAAGCCAGGTCATCCCGGCGGGCTCATAACCCGCAGTTCAGTAGTTCAAATCTACTCCCCGCTATTCATATACATGAAACCACGAGAGAGACGTATCAAATTTTGTGTCTCTATTAGTTTTGCCCATTCTCTGCAAAGGTCTAGAAAGATGTCTATGAGCAGAAATTTTTGGAAGATATAGTTGTTTTTTGATTTTTCTTGAAATCTCAATTGTAATTTTTTTGGAATTTTTTTTCCCACACCTAATACATTGAAATCCTTGGTTTTGTCCCTTTGATTTCATTTTTTTATTACATTTTTTACATGATGGATTTGTTATAGAATAATTTTTTTGTAGTGAAATAATTTTAATATATTCTAAATTTATTATTCTAGGAAAGTTTTTTGATGCTTTTCTAACTCCACCACCAACTTGAATTTTATCACCTTGAATTAAATTTGAAGCAACACTTAACATTCCTGTTGGTTTGTAAACTGCACACCAAAATTCATGATTTTCAGAAATCATTTTGAAAAAAACGTGTCCACCTTTTACAATTTTTGGTGAATTAGATACAATTCCCGTGATTGTTCCTGAAGCATATGGTTTCATAGTTTCAAAATTTAATTTATTTTTTAAATGATCATTAGTTCCTTGGTTTGATTTGAAAATCATGTAGCCATCTAATTTTTCATCACTTTTTAGAATTTTAGTTGCATAAACTAAAGAATCTACATTTTCTCCTCTCACACCATAAAAAACTGGATCAGGTCCATGAGGAGTGATTAAAATTCTACCTTTTTTTGTATCAAAACTGTTAAACGTATTAGGAAATGTATTTTCTTGCATTGTTTTTACACTTTGTGTAGAAATTTTTCTTTCTTTTCCAAATTTTGGTTTTTTACGATAACTCAAAAGCTCTAATGTATGATCTTTGAAATCATATCCAATTGCACCAATTGCACCAACCAATCCTTGACCGTTTCCTTCATAAAAAAATTCAAGATTATTTTTTTTAGCAAATATTTTTGCATTTTTACGATTAATTAATTGCCACAAAGCTAAATTACTAAAATCAGTAAACTCTGAAGGAATTAAATCACTTTGATAAAATACCAAGCCAGGGTTTGCACCATTTTTAGTATCAGAGTATTTTGATACTAGATTTTTAATTTGGGTTTTAATTTTTGACGGATTTTTTGTCTTTATTCTCATAGAAACTGCACCATTTCCACGTGTTTTCCATGGAATGTTTGGATTAAATCGAATTAATCTTGGAAAATCAAGAAATTCAGTTTTCTGTTTTTGAAGAAGATCAACCATTTTGTAGGCAAGAAAAGTAGTACACATTCCTTTAGGAGAATCAGTATCATCAAAACCAATGTTAAGAACAGTTTCTTTAGCCATAATTTACAAAAAGTACTCAGACATTTTTAGTTGTTGTAGGGTTCAATTGATTTAAATTAATAAAGTGACATTCCAAGCTGAATTGATCATAATAGATGAAAAACGAATTTTCAAAGAAATAGATGAAAAGGATCCTGCATCTATTTCGTTAAATGGTCCTGATGGTATGTTACCTCAAATTCAAAATATGGCAATGAAAATTTCATCAAAGTATGGAATACCAGCATATGTTTTAGCAGATACCACATGGGGAACTTGTGATTTGAATACAACAGGTTCAAAAATATTAGGAGCTGAAATTCAATTTAATATTGGACATACGATTAATACAGAATCATTAGAAAAAAATTTAGTTCTAATTGATGCTTTTGATGATGTTGAATTTGATAGTGTTGCAGAGCAATGTACAGATCTCTTAAAAGGAAAATTAATTTCGCTTGTTACAGACAGTCAACATTTACATCAAATGGATAAAGTTGAAAAAATTTTAATTAAAAATGGAATTAAAGTAAAAATTGGAAAAGGTAAAGGTCAATTAAATGACGGTCAAGTATTTGGTTGTGAATTTTATCCTGCAACAGAATTAAAAAAAGAAGTAGATGCCTATGTATTTTTAGGACAAAGTAATTTTCATGCTGCAGGAATTGCATTATCAACGAATTTACCAACATTTGTTTTAGATCCTTATTTTAATGAAGTAAGGGAAGTAACAGAATTTGCACGTTCACTAAAAAAGAAAGCATCCCTTGCAATATTCAAAGCAGCAGAAGCAAAATCATTTGGGGTAATTATTGGATTAAAAGAAGGACAATTATCAAAAGTATTTGGTTTGAAATTTAAAAAAGAATTAGAAAAAGAAGGAAAATCAGTTCAGTTATTTGCACTTACAGATATTACAAATGAGCGATTAAATAATCTTAGAGGAATTGATGCATTTATTCAAGTTGCGTGCCCAAGAATTTCTACAGATAATCAGTTTGACAAGCCAGTATTGTCTACACCTCAGGCTAATGCACTTCTAAAAGTTTTACGAAAAGAAAGTATTGGCGAATATTTAGAAATTCCTCATTGGTTATAGTCAAATAATTAATTTCTGAAATCTAACATTATCAAATAATTTTTCAAATGATTCTGATTTTTTTGCTTTAACTTTGTATTTTGTTCCCTGAGAAATTGATTTTTCAAGAATATCAAGTGCCTCGTCAAAATTTGAAAGCATTGCAAGATTACAGGATTTATCAAATAATACATCTCCATTATTTGGGTAATCATGCAGTATACTATTACAACATAAAATAGAATCATCAAATTTTTTCATAGAAAATAAAATTCGCTCTTTATGGTATAAGGCAATATTGTATTTGGGATTATCTTTTAGAATTTCATCACAAATCAATAATGACTCTGTAAAATGACCTTGTTTTCGAAGAGATGAGATCTTGTTGACTAAAACAGAAAGATCATCAGGGCGTATCTTCAAGGCAGCATCATAACATTTCATAGCATTATCATAATCTTTGAGTTTACTTAGTGCATATCCTTTATTGTTAAGAGAACTGATGTGTTCAGGAATATCATTTAAAATTTTATCATAATATACAATAGACTCTTTTAATTTTCCTTTTAGAAATAATCTATTTCCCTCATCTAGAATTGAATTTATTTTAGGATTTTCCATTTTTAATCACAATTCAGGTTTCATCAAAATTTTTCCAAAAAGTCCTTTTCCTTTTAGCATTTTAGTGTGAGCCTCTACTGCATGTTCCAAAGAATATACAGAATCAATTACGGATTTGATTTTACCCTGAGACATCCAGTAAAAACATTGTTCTAATTCAGATCTAGTTCCTTGACTTGAGCCTAAAATATTGATTCCTTTGAAAAAAATGTGACGTAAATCAGTTTTTGCATCATATCCAGTTGTAGCCCCAGTTGTAACAATGGTGCCACCATAATTTAACAAAGTTAATTCTTTGTTCCAGTGAGTTCCACCAATATGCTCAAAAATTACATCAACTCCAGGTACGTCTCCAAGAGGTTTTGGAATTTTTTTTGCAATTGCTCTAACTTCTTTGTGCCAATCTTCTTTTCTATGATCTACTGCAAAGTCTGCACCAAGTTCTAGACATTTGTCTAGTTTATCGGGACTTGCTGTTGCAATAACAGTACACCCAAAAAGTTTTGCAATTTGAATTCCATAATTCCCAACACCTGAACTACCACCCATAACCAGTACTAATTGTCCAGGAATTATCTTTGCTCTACCAACTAACATGTGCCATGATGTTAGTAAAGTCATAGATGCAGCTGCTGCATCATCATAAGATACGTTTTCAGGAATTTTTAGGACATTAACTTCTGGAAGATGGGTAAATTCACAATATCCTCCCCAAAGTGGACCAGTTTCAAATCCCCAAATAGAACGTTGTCGGCAATCATATTCTCGTCCACTAGTACATGCTTTACAAACTCTACAAGACATATTTCCATGTGAAACTACTCTGTCACCTATTTTGATATTTTTAACATCACTACCAATTGCAGTTACTTCTCCTGCAGCATCAGTTCCAGAAATATGTGGTAGTGGAACTACCAAGGGTTTACCACGCATTCCCCAAATATCATCATAGTTTAGTGCCGCAGCTTTCACTTTGAAAATAACTTCATTAGATTTTGGTACAGGAGATGGAATATCTTTAATTTTTAAAATTTTAGAAAAATCATCATCAATAGTATATTCATCATATACTAGAGCTTTCATGATTTTTTTCAGATTTTTGAAGATATATGATTTACCAAGAATTTTTGGACCACAAACAATTATAATCATAAAAACAAAAATCTCAACATGTCTGAAAACTCTGCATTTCCAGGAGACAAAATAGCATCTATTGAAGAATATGAGGCTGGATACAATACTTTTGATGATGGAGATATGGTCAGAGCAGCTACAGTAGGACAAATAGACATGGACAAGACATCACGAGTTGCTAATGTTAATCATCCAAAACTTCTATCCATTCCCAAAGCAGGGGACATAATTATTGGAAGTGTTGCAGCAGTAATGTCATCTATGATAGCAGTATCAATTGATTACATTAACGGTAAACCAACTACATCAAAAGTAGAATGTGTGTGTGGAACACGAAATCTAAGAATAAGAAATGTAGCACTAGTTAACGATATAGTAGCTTTGAAAATTATTAGTCACATTAATGGTACGATTCATGCAGGAATTAGTGAACCAGAATTAGGAATCATATATACTAAATGTAGAAAATGTGGAGGAAGAGTTGTTTCAATGCGTGATGCCATAAAATGTACAGATTGCTCATGGATTGATGAAAGAAAACTTTCTAAAAACTTTGGCAAATATGATTTTGTAAATTTAAGAGAATAAAAAATGACAGATGTTTCGTTCCAAGGTGAACGAGGAGCATATAGTGAAGCTGCAGCAAAATTATTTTTTAATGAAGAAGTTAAAACAACTCCATTAACAACATTTGCAGAAGTTTTAAAAAATACATCTAATGATAAAACAGAATATTCAATTTTACCAGTAGAGAATTCACTTGAAGGAAGTGTTGGAGAAAGTTATGATTTACTATATTCAACAAATCTAAATGCAGTAGGTGAAATTTATCACAAAATTGAACATTGTTTAATTGGAATTGGTAAATTAGAAGAAGTGGATACAGTCTATTCGCATCCACAAGCTTTAGGTCAATGTAGGGAATTTATTGAAAAACATAATATGAAAACAATTCCTGCATATGATACTGCAGGTAGTGTAAAAATTGTTAAAGAGTTAAACAAAAAAAATTGTGCTAGCATTGCAAGTAAAACAGCATCATTGATTTACAATGTTCCAATAATTACTGAAAATATAGCAAACAATCTCAATAATCATACAAGATTTTTGATATTATCTAAAAAGGAATCATTAGAAACAAAAAATGATAAAACTTCAATAATTTTTTCAATAAAACATGAACCAGGCTCATTATATCGCATTATAGAAAATTTTCATAGAAATAATGTCAATCTTACAAAAATTGAATCAAGACCAACAAAATCAAACACATGGGAATATAATTTCTATGTAGATTTTGAAGGACATAAGAATAATCTCAAAATTTCAGAAATATTAGATAAAATCAAACAAGAATCAATGTTCATGAAAGTTTTAGGTTCGTATCCTTTAACAAAAATAAGCTAAAAGCCTTTTGGTTTTCTCATAGTAAAACCCATACTAAATCCAATAACTACAACTCCAGTAGTAAGTACCATAAGATCAATTGTGAATCCAAAGGGATTAGGGGTTTGTTTAGTTATAGCTGTAATTTCTAATTCTTTATTTCCAGTATTTTGAATTAAGATTTTTGAATTACCATCTTCAACATGCATCCACTCCAATTCTAATTGATTTTTGTATGAAGTATTTGGAATTTGTTTTCCGTCACCTGGACTATGGAGTTTAAGATCAAATGTGTCACCGGTAATTTGTAATAATTGAGGAACATTTGCAGGGGCAGGAATTGTTAATGTAATTGGCATACCTTCATCGATAGTAAAATGTTCAGTCATATCTACAGTAGGACCAGATTTAGTAAGTAAAGAATACCCAGCAGCTCCGATAATTAAACTCCCAAGAATTAATCCAATAATGCTTCTTTTTGATAACACAATTCAATAACTCTACATGCTGTTTAAAAAATTAGCGAATGTCTGTTTGTGTATCTTAACACCCGTAAAACCCATATTTTTGATGGAGATTTTATGCAAAATATTCATAGGAAATCTAAGAAAATGACTAGCTTCCTTTCTAAGAAAAGAGATGAAAAGACGTACAAGGAAAAGATCGCTACTATTCCAGAACAGACTAGACGAAATAAAATGTATGCAGTCAAAGTCTTTGAAGATTTTGTACATGAAACCTATGAGAATAGAACTATTCAAGAAGTAATTGAGGAATTACAGCTTCTGAAAAAGACCAAAGAGGGAGAACTCTATGATACAGCGTTATATGGTATGCTACAAGATTGGATTAATTGGAATGAGAGTAGAGGTATTGGAAACTATACTATCAAAGTAATTTTTTCCAATCTTCGCAAATATCTATTTCATGTAGGAATAAGAACGCATGAACAAGACGTCAAAGAATTTTTAAGATTTGGTAAACGAAGTAAAGAAGAAAGATATCCACTATCACGAGAAGAGTATGCTCAAATTGTAAGTGGTTTTTCAAGAAATCCACGGTTACAAGCGCTATTTCTTACATTAGGTTCATCGGGAATAAGAGTAGGAGAAGCAACAAATCTTAGAAAAAAAGATTTTGACACAACAAAAGAACGAATCAAAATAAAAATTACAACAGATACAAAAACTAGAACCGCAAGATCAACATACATATCAAAAGAAGCACAGAAAATTCTAGAACCCATACTGGAAACATTAGAACCAGAAGAATATGTTTTTTCAAGAAAGAATACTAAATTACAAGAAAGATCTGTGGGTACATCTCTTAATAGATTATTAGATAAAATAGGGTTTACAGAAAAATATGAATCAAACAGATATAGAAAGATAACATCACATAGTTTTAGGTCATACTTTTTTACAAAAGCTGCTAGAAAACATGGAGAAAATTATGCACATAAAATGATTGGTCATGGCGGGTATTTGATGCAATACGACAGGATGACAGAAGAAGAAAAATTGCAAATGTATATTGAACTTGAACCTGATTTAGTTGTATTTGATCAAACTAAAAATGAAATTGAAATTAGAAAATTGAAACAAGAAAATATGATTGTAGAACAATTAAGAGATGAAATTGAAAAATTGAAGGAAAATCAGGCTCGAATTGACCAAAAAATGATAGAAAAACTACAAGAAAAAGGAGTATTACCTTAATGAATCAAAACTTTTTTGATAGAACAGATTATGTAATTTTTGTTTTAGGAATAATATTCATATCATTTGGCATTACAATTCCAGTTGGAATATTATTATTCATTTTATTAATTTCAAGAAAAGTTAATCAAAATATAAAAAATAATAATAAAACATTTAGTACATCATTCTTCAACTAAAAATGTATGTCCATATTCTACACATGCAACTTCATATTCAGAAATATTATTTACATTGACTAATTTACCATATTTCAAACATTCATCACATAAACGATAATTATTGTATTTCTCTATAATTTTAAACGCCTCAGTTGCATTAATTGATTTTAAAAACACTGTTTTAGGATAAGGAATATCAGTAATTCGTTTTTGTTGTTCTTTCTTTAAGTGGAAAGGTATTTTTTCAAGAACAGAAATCTTACGAACTTTGAATTTATTTATTTTAAGATTTTTTTGCATCTGTTTATTAACACGAATTAAAACTCGTTGATAATTGTCAAATGTTTGTAATGTTTTATTTGTAAATATTGTTTTTAGGGCTATTTTGAACATCTTCCACTTGTGAAGATCAGCCCTGTATTGTATGGCTCTAGTTTTTGATTTGATTTTATAGAATTTTTTATTCTTGAGGCCTATAGATGAAAGAATTATGAATTTTTTTTCTAGTAATAGTTTGATAGTTCTATCTAAGCTATTTCTTGAAATTCCTAAACTTTTTTGTAAATCTATCACACTGAATGTCTTGTGTTCCAAAACATAATCCAAAACTTTGGTGATAAATTCAATTTTCTGACTTTCTTGCTGAGAAATTTTATTTTTTACACCTGTGATACTAAAATCACGTCTCTTTACTTGTTCTAATAATGAAATTCTGTGTCCCCTACTCATACTGCTTTCTAGTAATAGTAGAGGAAGATGGAATTAGTAAAGTGTTTGATTCATGAGGTAGAATTTAGGCTCCCAGTAACAAAAGAGGAGTTTCTAGCAGGGAAATTACATGATCAAGTGGAATTATGCGTAAAACATCATGAAGAATTTCCTGATTGTAAATTTGAGAAATCGGGGGAAGAAAAATGAAGGAAAAACAAACACTTGTAGCCCTAAAAACAATTGTAAATCTCCAAATTCCTGAATATAATAAATCATTAACTAATTTACCCAGCCAAGATAAAATAAAATTTAGAAGAGACAGAGTAAATCGTTTAAGGATTAGTGGATATACAAATATGGTAATCTCTGAAAAAGTTGGTTGTTCTCTTAGTACTGTTGAAAAAGATTTACAAATTATTAGAGAACGTTCAAAAAAATGGTATGCAGATGAATCAATAAAGGATTATTGTGAATCCATACAAGATTTTATTATTTTTTATGATAATGCTATTGAAGATTTACAAATCTTGTATCATGAATCAGTTGATGTTAAAGAAAAAATAGAAATTCTAAATAAAATTTCTGAATTTAAAACAAACAAACTAGAATTGTATTCTAAAACAAAATCTGTAAAGAACTTTACAGAAGAATTAAAGGAATGATTTTTATTTTAATAAATATTTTCTCCCTCACAAACAAAAAGGGTGACATACATGAATAGAACCCTAACTACAGCTAAAAAACTAAAGTTGTTACCATTGTTAATCGAAAGAGATGGTTTTCTCTGTTTTTATTGTAAAAAGAAATTCAAAGGAAATGAGTACATTTACGAACATCTTAACAACAATCGTGCAGATAATAGGCCTGAAAACATTGTTTTATCTCATCAAAAATGCAATATTGAAAAGATTGACAATATTGGATATATCCTAGAATCGCAAGAGAAGCTTAAAAAAAATGAAGAAACGTTGTTTCTGGGAGAAAATAGTGTAAGAACAGACGTAGGTGTACCTACAGAAATCACAATTTCTCATCAATGCTATGGTATTACGAATGAACGCTTATCAGAAATTATCAAAACTCATGGAAAATATGAGTTCAAAGAGGCACTTTACGACTGTATTTTCCTATGCCGAGAGAAAACGGGGAATGGTTCTGAACAGGCAATAAGAAGACACATTTTAACATTAACATCATCTGTAGCTAATTTTGAAATCATTAAGAAAGAGAAAAATAAATGGATAGTTAAAAGAGAAAAATAAATGAATTATGATAATTAAAAATCAATTATAATTCCCTAAAACAAATATAATAAAATCAAAGCTCATGCAAATTTCCACGAGCAATAAAATAGATAATGGTATAATCGAGTCTATACACAGAATTTTGAAAATTTCTGTAGAAAAAATGAATTATAAATCTATAATTTTAGAACTAAAGACTGACTTTTGAATAATCACAATGTTCAGTAGAAAAAATTAATATTTTTGTTATTATTTCTAAACATGTTAAACAAACTATCAGTATTATAACGAAATTTGTGTTAAAAATTATAAAAAAGATTGATTTTAAATTTAATTCAATTATACCAATTTTTAAAAATGGTAATTATTCTGATTTTCTTAAAGGAAAATATCCTGAACCTGAAGACGTTTTAGTTTGTCCAACAGATGCACTGGATATAGATCAAATGGAGATAAGTCTAGAAAAATGTGTTGAATGTTTATTGTGTCCATATTATTTACCTTCTAAAACTATTAAGTACTCTGAAGAAAATTCATTAGAAAAATTTATGGAATTTGTAAATTCAGATAAAAAATATCTCACAAAATGGATTGGTCAAGCAATTTCTACATCAAACAGTGACATAAAATGTGGATTTGATGTGAAAATACAAAGTGGAAGTAGAACAAAACGGATTCCTTTATTGATAATAATTGAAAACAAACCAGTAATTTTGAAAATTGTTGATTCATTCAAAGATATAGAATATGGAGTTTTGAGTCTTGAAGAAATTGAAGAGGGGATTAAACAGTATGATTTACAACTACCTGGAAAAATTATTGTGACAAACGAAATAAAAATAAAATATGATGAGGAATTGCAAGAAATGGTTACTAAATTGAAAGAAAAACACAACTTTGAATTGGTATTTGCTGAAAGCATTTGGAATACTGTGAAAGAAGGTTGGCTTGCAACACAAGTAGAGTGGAAAAAGATATTTTGTCTTGAAACTAGATAATAAAATGGCAGTTTTAATTAATAGAAATCCTAGTGGTCGATTAATTTGTCTTCATGCATTAACAAAAACTTTAGATAAGAAATTTGACACTGTAGATTTTACAATAAATGATCTAAAATATGATAAGGAATTGTCAGTCAACATTACAGATTTTTGTGAACTTTTAACAAAGATTTCATCGGTTAAAGATCCAGTTTGTCCATATTTAGATAATCCATTAAGTAAAGCCAAATGTTATTTGACACAAAGTAAACAATACGATACTCAAAAAAGTAAATCTGCAAGTGATGCAATGAATGCATTAGATGGATTAGGGTTTGTTAGTAGAGGAGAGAGAAATAGTAAATTAACAATTGAAGGAAAGAGTTTTGCAAATAGTAATTTTTCATCAAAAAAATGGCTAGAACTAACAAGGAAAGCAGTATTAGGTTATGGGCCATTTGTAGGAATGCTGTATGAGATAAACAAATTAGGAAATACAAATCCGATAGAAGTTACTAAATCTCAAATAAATTTAGGATTTCCACAAACACGAGAAGCTATTAGACATAAGTCAAAATTAATTCCATTATCAATAGGTTCTCAAGATGATACAATTACAAGAACAAGATCGGTAATGTTTAGTTGGGCAGTAAGTACAGGGTTTGCCATACCAGCTAATTATGATGAACCAAAAGATACTAGCATATGGCATGTTGAAACAGAAGATTTTGTTGAACAACAAAAATGGTCTACTGCAAAATACAAATTTTTTATTCCAAAAGATTTGTTTAATGGAAATCATTATGTTGCAAGACCATTAAATTATTCATGGTTAACTAAAAGCACACGAGCTTTAAGAGAACGAGGACAAGAGTCAATTAGGAAATTTTCATTAATTTATGAGGCATGTGTAAAAAATCGTAGATTTGCAATTACGTATGCTTTAGCAAAATGTGCAGAGAATGAAGTCACATTAGATTTTAAAAAATTTATAGACTCACTCAAACAAGAACAAGAATATTTTGTCATAGATGAACAAAAATTTGAACAAATAATGGTAGTTGAATCCAAAATTGCCATATTATGTGGCATTCCCTTTAATTATAAAAAAGGGATTATGACACCTTTGACTAAAGTAAATGTATCAGAATTATCAAAAGGAGCCCCAGAAGAGATTATCAAAAAAGTTAATGATATAATCCTCTAATCAAAATTGAATTAATTGAAAACTTCAAAAATTCTTTCTGAAATAATATCAATACCACAATATTCTAACAAACCTAAAAACAAGAAATTTTCAAACTTTTTAGGTTCAAAAATTCAAGATGAGGAATTATGGCCATCATGTCATAAAGATATACAAGCACTTGAAGTAGATTCCGAATCAAAGAAAATCAATAGTGAAAAATGTATAGGATGTTTGAATTGTGTCACTAATAATTTAGAATTTTCACAATTAGATGAAGAAATGAAAAATGAATTATGGGATATATTTTTTGAAGATAAAAATTGGAAAAAAGAAAAAATAGATACATCAAATATTTTAAATGGAAATAGAATTGAATTACCAAATTTTAATACATTTGAAAGAAAATATTCAACATTTGAGGATTATACATCTACAAATGAAGTCGAACATATATCATTATGGGGATTATCTACATTACGATTTTTATCTTCAAAAAAACCAACAGTTGGTAGAGAAATAGAAATTTATCAATCAGAATTTCCACGTGATGGTAGATTAGATATATGTTTTAAATGTAATAATTCTATTTTGATTGTAGAAGCAAAAACAGATTTTATTTCATTAGTTACAGAAAATAGATTTGTACAACAAATTCCAAAATATCAAATTGAATGTAAGAAAATAATTAATGATGAATTTTATTCAGAGAATTTAAATTTAAATTTACTTTTGTTGGTAGGAGGTAACGAAACAGATTTGTTTCCTCCAACACACTCAGATTGTACATCCACAGTAGGAAACAAAGCACAAAAATTTTATGATGATATAGATAAAAACAAAATAAAATTTCTTTCAGCAAATGCATTATGGATATTAGGTATGAATGCCATATTTTCAAATAAGAAAATTTGTTGGGATTTACTATTTCCAAAAATTTTTTCGGATAACAACGTTGTTGGTTTAGTTACAAGTGGAATCGTTATTAAAAAAAATAATGGTTTTGAAATTAATCCAATTCCAAGACAAACAATTGAAGATGCATCAATTAATTACTAGAATTTTTTAGTCTAGATTTTGCAATTTTGACATAGTCTTCGTTAATTTCATACCCAATTGCGTTTCTACCTAGTTTTTTAGCTGCTAAAGCAGTAGTTCCAGATCCTAAAAACGGATCTAATACAGTGTCGCCATAAAAGCTGAATAATTTGATCAGTCTTTTTGGCAATTCTTCAGGAAACGGTGCAGGATGACCAATTGATTTTGATTTAGCAGGACTCATTTCCCAAATTGAGTTTATGGCCCAATCTTGCCATTCTTTTACAGTTAATTTTGATTTCTTTTTAATTTGAGGAGACACCTTTGGTCTTTTTCCCTTTTTAGAAAAAACCATAATCCATTCATAAGGAAAAGTTGAGAAAATATTTGGTGGGTATGGATAGCTTCCAAATGAACTAAAACGAACAATTTTTCTCTTGTCCCAGATAAATAATGCATGAGTAAACATTTTTCCTGTAGAATACATGAATTCCTCTAAATCTGTTATAACCAATTTTGTTACTCGTCTCTCAAATTTTGTCTCTTTTCCAGACATAAATATGGGCATTATATTTACACATAATTTTCCATCAGGAGTAAGAACTCTGACACATTCTTCCCAAACTTTGTTCAAACTCTTAATGTAATCATCATATGATTTACTAGAACCAATTTGAGTTTTCTTTGTTTTTCCTTTGTTGTAATCTTTTAAATCAAAATAAGGAGGAGATGTAATTACTAAATTTACAGATTCATCCTTTAGATCTTTCATTTTAGTACTACTCTTACAATATATTTTTTCCAAATTATTCACCAGGTTGACTTATCCCACATTACAATCTGTTCTTTTCTTGCAGTTTTATTTAATTTATCAAATATTTGGCTAGCTGAATTTGAATAAGACCTTTCAGTTATTGAATTTGGTTTTTTATCAAATAGTTTTGAGAAAAATTTACCTCCATTAATTAATTCATTTTTAATTTTTTTATCACCCACTACAAATATTATTAATCCATTATCTTTAGTAACAGCATTTATTTCAGAAAGAACTTTTTTCATATCTTCTTCATATGTTTTAATGAATTGAATGAGATCCTTCTTTACTTCAAGCCTATCTATGCCTAAAATAGGCATAACAAATTTTGCATAATATGCAGTATAATCTAATGCATCAAAATATGGTGGACTAGTAAAAACATAATCTATACTTTTTTTAGGAATTATTGATGTAAGATTTCTTGAATCATCTAAAAAGACAGATGATTTTTTATTACTAGAAAAATTTACAAAATGTTTTTTTGCTTTAGCAGAAAATTTTTCATAAAAATTTATGAATCGTTTTGGTTGAATATCTTTTCCTACGGTTGTTGATGTCCACATGTAATTGTTACAACCTCTAGCAGTAAGGCAGATGGCACCACAGAAAATAGATTTTAAGTAATCTGACATTTCATCATAACATTCTTTCATTTGCATTATCTGAATGGCTGTATCTTTATGAAATGCTTTTTTTGCTTCAGAAGGCATTGGTTTGTATTTTTTTATTTTTTTAGATTTCTCTACAATTGTTCCAGTTTCTTTCAAAATAGAACTTTCAGTAGTATTTTCCAAGCTTAGTTTTCCTTTTGTCACAATTATTGCAAGAGGATTTCGATCAACTCCTATAACATTGAGTCCATGTCGATAGCCTTCAAAAACAATAGTTCCTGTTCCACAAAATGGATCTAATAGGATTTTGTTTTTAGAAAATTGTTGAATCACATTTGCAGTATCCACCGCAGAAATTTTTCCCCTATATGGATAAATACCATGAATTGAATTAGGATTTGTTACACTTTGTAATTTTTGGAAATTGATTTTATGTTTTTTGATTTTAGGTTGATAAGTCATCTTATGTACTAATGTGAGTTTTTAATCATTTTATTTGTCTCTATGTATTTTTGATTGACTTTTACCTTACTATAGAGCAGATTTCCACGAGCAATCAAACCTGTGTTAGATAGATCAGATCTACACATATAATTTTGAAAATTTCTGAGAAAAATGAATTATAAATCTAATTTACTTCAATATTTTCTGTTATGGACTATGATTCAAGGAAATGTTAACACGAAAGAATCACTTCACGATATTAAGTTAAAATAAACTATAGAGTATCAATCTATAGAAACCTTTTTAGCTGATTTTCACCTATAACACATATCATGAAATCAGTTAACCAGTACAAAATGACTGTAGCTAAAAAATTAACTGCATTTAACCATCTGATTTATAGCAAATATCTAAAAATTCTGTGTTTGGATTACCAATTAATTTTATAACTCTGACTTTACAGTTTCAATATATTGGTCCATTACTTTGTTGG
>Ga0233439_10001520_pt1 | contig 29338 bp, 47 predicted proteins | sample SI_123_September_6_FD_182713 | JGI IMG/M metagenome (GOLD analysis project Ga0233439, IMG submission 182713) | Seawater microbial communities from Saanich Inlet, British Columbia, Canada - SI_123_September2016_100_MG | ecosystem: Environmental > Aquatic > Marine > Inlet | place: Canada: British... | reverse complement strand
TTATAACAAGAAAGGGTATCAAGAGAGGAAAGTTTAATTGTAAAAAACGAAGAAGTGTTAAATTATTTAAAGGTGGATCAAAGAGATGTACAAAGAAAAGAAGATGAATTAATTATATCATTATAATATAATTAATGCCGAATCAAAGACAGTTGCGAGATATTACCAATAATGATTCTTATTATTCAAGTAAATTATTGGGCGATTTAGTAAAAAAAATAGCAAATAAAAAATCAAAATCAATGATAAAAGTTATTGATCCGTGTGCGGGGAGGGGTGATTTAACACCCAAAGGTGCGTTAGCGGCCGATATTATACCTGTAAAGAAAGGTATAAAAAAAGTGGATTTTTTGAAATCTTCATTGAAGGATTATAATGTTCGAAAAAAAGGGAAAATAATGTTTGTTATGAATCCACCATTTTCAATTGGAGATGGCAATTCATCGGGATGGGAATTATTTCTCAATAAAGCAGCAAAATTATGTGAAGGAAGAACCGGGTCTTGTATTATTACTGTATGTTATGCTACAAAATCACAAATGGAACATATAGATAAAATAGATAGACACCTTCATATCGATGAATTACATACTTTTGATAGTAAATCGGAAGCACATATGTTTGTAAGACCAAATAATAAAACATCAAAAGTTCCTATTATTGTTCAAGTTTGGAAATGGAAGAACTCACTTCGTGATTATACTCCCCTTAAAAATTATAGTCCTTCAAAAAATATACCTTTTTCTCTTGATGGAAATTCAGAACGTAAATATTTCGTAAAAGTTTGGAATTCACCAGCGAAACTTGGCGAAATAACTGAAAAAAAATCTGTCAAAAAAAGGGGGAAAAAGAGCAGAATTGAATTAAAAAGTTTAATCAATGGTAAAAAAACAAAAGGTTCTGTCAGTAACAATTACAATAACAAATTAAAAGGAGCTACGATATATGCATTAAAAATTAAAACAGGTTATACAAAAAAAATAATCAATTGGTTTAAAAAAATCTATAAAAAAAATATATGGACAAATTATTTCAATAACGCACTAACGAATTGTAGTATTACATCCAGGTTATTGTATTTTGTATATGAAAATAAAGGAAAGTTACCTACAGTAAAAGATCTTTATGGGACAAAAATAGTTCATCATGGAGGAAGTACAAAGAAAAATAAAAAAACTCGTAAAAAAAGAGGTGGGAAGCGTAGAAAGACGCGTAAAAAAAGAGGAGGTAATGGTCTATGCGCTATTTGTCAAGGCCAATTGCCCGGTGTATTAACAAGGAATAATTCATCAACAATAACTCTATCTTGTGGCCACATATTTCATCATTTTTGTCTAATCCCTTGGATAAATACGTGTACAAGAAACAACAACCCACCATGTTGCCCGCTATGTAGAGGTACAATATCAAATAACGATTTGCCACAAGGGACTGCACAACCACAAGGAACTGCACAACCGCAAGGGACTGCTCAACAGCAAGCCGCACAAGAGGGCAACCAGACATTCGTTACAGATGACGGATTTGATATGAATAGATTATACATTATACGAACATCAATTAATTATAATGCTAGACGCGGGGTTGTTTCGCCCCTCATTGAAGAAAGTACTCCGGATGAGGAACGTTCTCTTTATTTTTTGTTGATAAGAACCGTTGTTGGATTAGGGGTAGAAGGTGGTGATTTTACAGCACAAAACGTGTTAGGCATATATTACAATATTCATGCGCAATACGTTGACCCTAATAATGGTCTCCCCACCACTGAGACGCCATTTTTTCAGGCCATGGGTCATGATATTGGTTTATTGGAAGGGTGGGTTACGGACCATAATCAATAAAATTGATTATATAATTGCATGATTAATATACTCAATAGTAATCATGAATGGGTGTTCAACCACTTAATCTAGAAGATAGAATAGAAATAATAGATCCCAATTATCGCGTCCCAGATGAATTTCCGATAATACCCCAAGATACGTTTATGGGTGTGACTTGGGGGAGGGTAAATTTAGGACGTATGCACCAGTTCGTTTTCGAAGATGTTGTTCGCGAATGGTTTGGACATCATGAACCTATGATATTTAATCATCAACATCACCAACACCATAGAATATTCTTTATTAACAATTATATATTCGTCAATATGAAAAAGAAGGCGAAGAAATCAAAGAAGGAAAAGGAGTATAAGGATTTAATGAATCAGATACTTAATCATGTTGATGTGTCTTATAAATGTGATTATTACGCAGAGAAAGAGGTTGAACATTCATATTCCCCGTCAGCTCCAATAAGTTTCCTTGTCCGTTAGAGAATTAATGTATATATAACTTTTTTAATGTGTGATTAGTGCCGTAGGCCCATAACGACGGGGCAAGCCCGTCGTGCTCAACCCGCGTTCATGAATGGTATTATGATGGATCACAATGAAGAAAGTGCTTGGTTCAAGGGGAGATCGGGGGGTAATCCTTAGATTGTGGGGAGCGCTTGGGGGCGTAGACGTGGGCGTCATAGGAGAGGCGGTTTTTAAGGGAATTTTTGACTTGGGCTTGGTTGAAGGGTTAAATGGGGGCGGAATCCTGGGGTTAAGGTAGATTGCACTGTGCAATAAAATTGAATTAAATATAATGCATATATTATATTTAAAATGGATGTTTCAACTTTACCGATTTTACCTCCTGTAAAGGATAGAATAGATGGTCAATATTATAATTATAAAGGCGAGTATCGTCTATGGAATGGAGTTCGTTTAATAAATAGAGACAACAAAAACAAATGGAAGAGAAACTGGAGGAAAGAAAATTATGAGAAATATAGAAAAATGGCAAATAAATACCGCACAGGTAAAGGAAAAGAAAAGGTAAAAGCAAGTTATAAAAAATATATGGAAAATCCAATTAATAAATTAAGGGTGAATATTGGTTGTAGGATGAAAAGGATTATAGATAATAATATAAATTGTGAAGAATTATTAGGGTGTTCATGGGAGTTTTTGGTTAAGTATATTGAAGAACAATTTGAAAAACAAACAGCTAAATATGGTGTAAATAAATACACCGGAGAGGCTATGTCTTGGGACAATTATGGGACGGGTAATAATTGTTTTCATGTAGACCATATAAAACCTTATAACGAATACGATATGAATAACCTGGATGAGAGGAAGATGGTTTGTGTATATACTAATCTACAACCTTTATGGAGTTATGATAATCGATTAAAGGGGTAGTGGATAAGGGCGTAATCTGAAAACTAGATCGACCCGGGTTACCTTCTTTTACTTGGTTGAACCTGGTTATACTTGGTTGAACCTGGTTATACTTGGTTGAACCTGGTAATGCCTGGCGTAATCGAGGCGTAATTGGCGGCGGGTTACCTGGCCTGGGCGCGTCAATAGCACCATATACCGTAATCCAGATTGATACTGGTAATCCAGAAACCAGGCGATTTTCCAGATCCATTAATAGGGGGTAATAGGGGGCAACATAGAAAAAGCGGGTTTTCCTTAATTAGACCTTGCCTGGGGCAGATTCCAGGGTGTAATGGGCAGCGGGATTAAGGAGATTGCACTGTGCAACGAATATATAATAAATTCTTTAGTTATTATATATGTCTAACGAACAACAACCTCAAGTAACGCGAGAAGAAATGAATCGATTCCGGGAACTGTATCGAGAATTCCAACAGTTATCAACTGATATGTATAATAACTTGCAAGAATTATATAACATTTCTCAAGGAGAGTTGCACACAGCACAACTTGAAAGAGATGCGTGTAAAGCAGAACTTAGTAAATATAAAGGATCTGGAGATGGAACAGGAGGAACTGATGGAACGGGAGAAGAAGATGGCGAAGAAGCTCCAACTGCAGGAGGAGGAAGAACCCGCGGCAAATTACGGGCCAAATCAAGGGCCAAATCGCGCAAGTCAAGGCGTAAATCTAAGGGTAGAAAGAGGTACCGAAAAAAGAGAACTAAGAGGCGTAGATAAAGGCGTCATGGAGGAGCGGATTATAAATATAATAATTAATTAATCTTTAGTTATTATATATGGCAAGTTTAGCCGCGGAAACACAATTAGAAAAAGATGTAGCAAGCAAAGCGGGGGTTATACCAATATGGCCTTGGCTTGATGGAAATAAAAAACCAAAAGATTGTTTACCTCCAAATATATATGCTAATATGCTTCTAGAAGCAAAAAGACAGAATGGTGAGGAAGGAATTATAAGACGATGTGATCACGACAGATGTGAACATGATACTAAATCAATTTTTTGGAGAAGTGTCAATACAGCTGAAAATATTGTTCCTGAGGGATGGACTGATTTTGGTCCCCCGCATCATTTTACATACTGTCCTACTTGTAGAGCAACAGATATTCAAGATATAGGATTGGATGAAGACCGGGAAGATAGGCGTGTGGATATTAATTTAAAACATGGTTCAACTGGATCTAGTGGTGCTAGCGATAAACCATTGCGTCCATTGACGGTAAGTCCCCCTATACCAACAACAACGAATATTATAAATTTGTGTCCTGGTAATTTGAAAGATCGTGCGCGTGAAATATTTAAAAACTATCCAGAGCACTTGGGAGCAGTTTTAAAGCAAATTGATGATGATGAAAGAAAAAAACGCGTGAAGGTGGCTGAAGATAGAAAAAGAAAGAATGGAGCAGTTTTAAAGCAAATTGATGATGATGAAAGAAAAAAACACGTGAAGGTGGCTGAAGATAGAAAAAGAAAGAATGCTGATGATAATTTTTTTAAAAGTAAAAAAACTAAAATAACAGGAGGAAAACGTCGCCGAAAAAAGAGAACTAAGAGGCGTAAATCAAGGCGTAGAAAGCGCACCAGAAAGAGGCGTAAGTCAAGGCGTAGAAAGCGTACCAGAAAGAGGCGTTAATTATAGGCGACCACCATAACCACTCAAACTATCAACAGAGCCTTCATATAAATCCGGATTATCTATAACTACCCGATTGTCTTCTTCATCTCTTTCTTCATAAAATACGAATAACGTTCCAGAACCACTTGTAATGATGGGTTGATCGTCTTCCAACTGAATGAAAACCGGTTGTTCTTTATGTTGAACGTTTTTATGTATCCAATATTCAATGTCCTCAGAGCGTTGGCTATAATCAACCTTGAAATTATTTAAAGTCCAATCGTTATGATTTTTTAATTTCCTCTCAATAACATTTATAAGTATTTCTGTAGTCAATTCAGAATTTAATATTCTTTCAGCTTCGTCAAACCAATTTTGGTGTATAACGGTATAATATATGTAATCGTATCTGGTTTCAATTCCCATGTTGTTGTGTGTATGTTAATATTATTTATATGAATAATATTAAATCAATTTTATTATCTTGTATATCCTCTATTTTTCTTTGTACATGATAATAAATATTTAGTAATTATATATGGATTTATTGGAGTTTGCGCCAAATTTAGTAGCGATATTTGTGTTCGTATTAATTGTATCTGGAAATTATTTGGGAGAATTATTTCCTTGTAGAGTTCAAAAAATATTCAACTCGAATATGTATGTTAAACATACATTAGGGTTTTTAACATTATTATTCTTTGTAGCATTAACGATACCTGAATTGAAAGAACAAGAAAATTTCCTTGGATACACGACATTGATATATCTATGGTTTATAATGATGGCGAAATGTTACTATACGATATGGTTTGTAGTATTTGGATTAGTAGGGTTATTATATGTAATGCAGATGTACAAAGAAAAAGAAGAGAAAAAAGATGGTGAAGGAGGTTCGCAAGATTTATCAATGTTAAAACAAGCAGAAAAGGGTGTAATAGTAACGACATTTGTGTTGACCGTTCTTGGATTCTTGGTATATATGGGAGCAAAAAAGCGGGAATATAAGAATAAGTTTAGTTATTTACAGTTTATATTTGGAATGCCGAGTTGTAAAGGGGCATCACCAAAATTTCCTGGATATTTAACATTATTGAAACACTCAATGGATTAACTAATTAATTATAAGTAAAAATCTATAATTAATATATAATGATTGCGGGATTAAAATTTCCAAATTATAAAGATTTACTAACAAATATCTTTGAATTTGACGCTGTTAGAATAAACAAACTTTTACATATGGGTCAAGATGCTGTGATAACGGCGATAATGTGTTTTTTTATAGGAATAGGTATAAATGGATTATATCCGATAAGTGAGAACGAGAAAGTGGGTATGACGGTAGTACTTGGTTGTATGCAGATGGTGATGGTGATAATAGGGGTATATTATGTAAGGAAATTAACAAGATTAATACCATTTTTCTTAAGATTTTCAAGTAAATACAATCCATTTCATAAATCGAAGGATGGGGAAGGTTTAGTGGGTGCGACGATAGCGATGGGTTTATTGTTAATGTCTACACAATCAAATATGAAAGATAGAATTAAAAAATTAAAAGGATTAGTGACGGGGGATGATAGTGTTGGAAATCATTTGGGTTTTTTTGCGCCGTTACATGTGGGTACATCGGGAGATGGAGCGGGATTTGATGACGTATAAAATATAAATTATAGATAATATATATAATTTATATGAATGTGTATAAAACATTGATATATGGATGGTATATATTTTTTGTGCTGAGTAAGTTTAATTTGTGGGAGAATGCGGATTTATATTTAGAAAAGTCTGCTTATTATTTGAAGATGTATATAGGGGTGATGTTGTTGTATTATTTTAATCCGATAATAAAAAGGGAACTTAAACCAGAGCATAAAGGTATGGTATTTACAGCGGCGTGTTATATATTATTTACATCAACATTTGAAGAGTTTTACAGCAGAGTAAAAACGGATACGGTAAATGTGAAGAATGATATATTAACCTGGGTAAAAATATAATAAAAAAAATCGTATAAAATATAAATGAATTGGGTGTCTATAATAAATTTTTCAATTATATATATATTATTGATATGGATAATATGTTTATTGGTATTAATAATAGGGGGTGTTGCTGTATATGGTATAACATCAATGTGTGGGAAAGGATATGATGGATTGAAGGATGTATTAAGATGTGTAAAAAACAATGATAAGGACTATATGAATTTTGGTTATTGGGAAACAGATAAAATAACATTGGCGGAGGCAAATACGAAGTTGAGTGATTTGACGATAAATCAATTAAAAAATAAAGGGGGGAGAACCTTAGACGTGGGTTGTGGATATGGTGAACAAGATATATATTGGACAAAAAGATATAAAATGAATATAACGGCGATAGATATATCAAAAAAACAAATAAATGAGTGTAAAGAGAAGGCGAAAAGGGACAGTTTGAAAGGGATTAAATTTATGAAAGCGTCGGCGACGAATTTGCCTTTTCAAGATAAAAGTTATGATAATATAGTATGTTTGGAATCAGCATTTCATTATAAACCACGAACAGATTTTTTTAAAGAGTCATATAGAGTATTAAAGGAAGAATCGGAAATGGTGATAGCGGATTTGACTGTAAAAAAGAATATGTATGGTATCCAACCATCGGTAATGATAGCTTTTTTCAAAAAATTGTTATCTGTTCCTGATGAGAATTTAATAACGACGGTAGAATATGTGAAACAATTAGAAAAGGAGGGATATAGTGTGGAACCACAAGATATAACGGAACAAACATTTCAACCATATTTTAAACATTTTTTTAAAAATTTAAAAATGCCGAATATGATATTTAGAGCGATATTCGATAGTGTAGGATATATGATTATAAAAAATTTAAAAGATTTTCCTTTTGAATATACGATATATAAATGTAAAAAGGGGAGAGATAGTACGTAAAAAATTATAAATAATAAAGATTTTATTAGTTATAATGGATATAAGTAAAAATAATTTTTATAAAAAGAATGATATAAGCTATAAATATATGCCTGTATCAGTTTTTGATGTTGCGAAATGTGGGAAGAATACGATACGTGGCAAGCAAGATCATAATAAGAAATCGAATAGGAGTTCATTTAGTCCTTTTTTACCGGATGTGGCGGAATGGTGTAGCGAATATTATTTACGAGATGCGACCTTTGTATTTGATCCGTTTGCGGGGTGGGGAGAAAGACATTATGCTATAAAGAAGTCAGGTAAATTATATTATGGGTATGATATATCGGAAAAGGCAATAAAATATGCGAAAGAGAAATTTGAAGTAGATAATATACTTGGGGATTCAAGGGAGGATGATATACCGACGCATGATGGGTTACTAACTTGTCCGCCGTATTGGAACCTTGAAAGATATCATAGTAAAGAGGGTTTGGATAAGATAAAAGGCTGGGAGAATTTTTTAGAGGAATATGAACTGGTATGGAAGAGGGCGACGGATGCGGCGATGCCTGGTTCAAAATATTGTATAGTATTGGGGGACTGGAGAAAGAATCATAAATATTATGATTTTGTATATCAGACGGAGAAGATAATGGAGAAGCTTGGTATGAAACCATTTGATAAAGTTATATTATCAAGTAAGAAACAGAGTAAGATAAAAATAATGTTACCACAAGCGAAACGTTTGGGTTATTCGGTGAAAGTTCATCAAATATTATTAGTATATGAGAAATAGAGAATGAAAATTTTCTTTATATAATATAAATGAAAATGGCGAAACTAATAAAAGATTTAAGAAAATGGATAACAAGAAATAAATGGAAAATAATGATAACATTTGGGGTGGTGTTATTGGTGAATGGCTTGGGTATATTTAATAGAAAGGATATAGAGGGAGTAAAGGGGGCGAAGGAGGCGAAGGAGGTGAAAGGGGGTGGTGTTCCGGAGAGTGGGGTGCCGAATCCGAGTCAGAGTATTAGCAGTGTAGTGCCCAAAAGTGATGTTCATAAGAGATGGGAGCAATCAGTTAATTTTCAAAATGCGAAGCGGGATCATCGCGAGAATGAAAGAAGTAGGGCATTACGTCAAGAGAGTATGATGAGAGAGGAAGCAGAGAAACAGAGACTTGCGCAAGCTAAACGTGCTGCGCAAAGGAGGGAGACAGCGAGGGCAGAAGCGAAGCAGGCACGTAAAGATGCGAGGAGACGTAAGAAGGAGGATGAGGCGGAGGCGAAGAGGATAAAGAAGCAGAAGGAGGCGGATGAATTGGCGAAGGATAAGGAGGCGGAAGGAGAAGGGGGAGGATTTTTTTAAAATCGGTATAAATAATAAGATTTTCTTTGTACATGGTATAATGAAGATTACAAAAAATATGAGAGACAATAAAATATTAATAGGTATGTTTGCGATATTTGTGGTATTAATACATGCGTCGGGATTAATGGAGAAACTATTTGGCTTGGAAAGAAAAGAGGAGGAAGAGAATAAGGGGATAATGGATGTATTAAAAATAGGGGGTAAATAAAGATAAAATAATTAGTATTGAAAAGTTATAAAATTGATTTAAATTTGTATTTATAAATAAATATAACTACAAACATGATACTCTTACCAGAGGATATAATACGATTAATACTTTCATATGGGCCAGATTTTCGCGATAACTTGAAGCGATGTCAAAAAGAAATGATGTTAATTCATAGACCGTTATATGTAAAAAAGGTTGTAGCAGGATTTTCACCTGGGATAGCGGATAGTCCAACGTGGCATAATTTCAGTAATAAAAACAATGTGATAAGAATATGGAGACGGGGTGCTCGCGTGCCGATGACGTATATGGAATTAAAATTGCATGCGATAGAAATAACACCACGGAGACCACCGGATCAAATTACGCATTGGCATGATAGAGATATGCATTTATATTATGGATGGACGAAAGCGGATAATAAAACATATTTTAATACATTATATGAATGGAATACAGATTCAAATAATTATGAATTTACTCCAGGGTACTATTGAATGAATATATAATTTTTCTTTGTACATGAGTTATGTACAAAGAAAAATGAATAAAGATAAGTCAATAAATAATATAATAAAATGAAAAATATGGGGAAGAATATATTAAGAAGTTTGGAAGAGACGGAATGTTATAAAATAAGAAGAAAGGTAACGAATGAATTATATGGTGATTATCAATCGTTATTAAGAAGGAGATTATTTAACGAACATGAATCTTATGTAATAAAGAGGAATGCCTTTCCTTATAGTTGGAAAGAGAAAGATTATAAACATGATTGTTTATGGATAAATCCGGTAGTAGATGAAAGATGGACGGAGGAGATGATATTGGATATATGTGTAAGATATTATAAAAACAATGAGATAATATATTTATTTGAGAATGAGATGGATGCGAGGTCGGTATTGAAGATAAGACATTATCATATAATATATAAATTGGATTATAGTATGTGTAAGAAACTTAAATGTAAAATATAATATTATTATAAAATGGATAATTTTATAATAAGAAAAGGTGTGAAAAAGGAAGTAGTAGAGGATGGAGGGATAAATGTATATACAGATGGAGCTTGTGTAGACAATGGCAAGCCATATGCGAGAGCGGGATATGGAGTATATTTTGGAAAGAATGATAGTAGGAATGTTAGTGAGAGTTATAAAGGATTACAGACAAATAATGTGGCGGAGTTGTTGGCTATAATAAAAGCGATGACTATATTGAAAGAGAATATAATAAATGGGGAGGTGGTGAATATATATAGTGATTCGCGTTATGCGATTAGATGTTGTACGACATATGGGAAGAAATGTCATAAGAACAATTGGATAAATCCGAACAATAAGAATAAAGCGATACCGAACTTGGAGATAGTTCAAGTAGCATATATTTTTAGTAAGGACTATAAGAATATAAATTTCAAACATATAAAGGCTCATACGGGATTTCAAGATGAACATTCACTTGGGAATGAGAATGCGGATAGATTAGCGAATGAATCGATAGGAATAAATTATAATAAGATGAGTAAAGGTAAGAAGGGTAAGAAGAGGATATATTTGAAGGTGCCGTATGATGAGAAAGATGAGGCGAAGAAGATGGGTGCGCGTTGGGATATGAATAAGAAGAAGTGGTATTTTGAAGAGGGGAATAAACATGGGGTTCAATTGATGGGAAGATGGGGAGGTGTATATTGAAAATAAATATATAAAGAGGAATTTAATATAATAAATATAATGCCGCGCGAGAGTGTGAATTGTATATCTTGTAGGAAAAAGATGGGGGAGAAACAGGAAAAGAAATATTTGGATCATAGGGATAGGGGGTGGCAGATAGCGAGAAATAATGTGTGTGGGGATGCGTGTAATTGGTGTTATTGGTATGCGTGGGATAATGTGTCGCGGGTAAGTCCATTTCAAAATTTGGAAAGGAGTGCGAAACAAATTAAAAAATGTATTTAAACAAAAATTAAATATATTATAAAAATGATTATAAATAACAACAGAGAATATGCGTTGATAATGGTAACATTTATATTTTCAGTAAGTATTAGAATACTATTAGATGTATATGTATATGATGAGAAACCATACCATAGGGATTTGTTTTATGAATTATGGGTGGGTAATTTTGTATGGGATAGATATTGGGGAGGGATTTTTTTAGCATTGACTATAAATGGTATGATATGGCATTATTTAATAAATGGACATGTGAAGGTATTGGGGGATAAGTCTTATGAAGAAAGAAGGAAAGGTACGATATGTAGAAGGATTTGTGGATTTTAATTCATATAGGTAAGTTGTTGGGTGGCCATACCGGCGAGGGTTCCAACAACATAAAAGATGGCTACATTGATAGCGATAAGTTTTAATTTATCGAATGGAGGGAAATTAAGTGCTAAACGTCCATATGCGCCGATGTTATAACTAACGATAGCTTCGGCGAAGATAAGAAGAACGCTAACGGAGGTTGAAATGAAGAAGAATAAAAGGACCTGTGGGGGCATTTCTGTAATAAATTGGAAAGGAGTGTTCATGATTATATATTAATTATTAACATAATTAATTATTAAAAATAAAAATTAATTATGTTAATAAAAAGAAGATGTTTGGGAGATTACCCATTGATATAATAAGAAGGATATGGGAATATGATACGACTTATAAAGAATATTATGATAAGAATGTGATACCGTTTATAGATAAGGATTGGGCAATAAAATGGATAGATGGGGAGACGGGTGATTATGGGTTAGATTATTCGCATTATGATATATTTGGAGTGAAGATAGAGGTGGATAGATTAAATGATGATCCATTGGGCGAATATATATATAGACTTGGAGAAGCGAAAAGAATATGTGAAATACAGAATGATAGAGCGGAAAGAAAAAATAGAGATATATGTTTCAAACCGGAACATATATTAAAGGGGGATATGGATGGAACGAATTTAATAAATCATCATCATTTAACTTATTTAATAAAATTATGAAAGGATTGTTTAACGCTGATATTTTTACCAGTGCATTTGGCGTTAGAGGAGAAGAATTTTAAGAGATTGAATTTTCTACCGAAAAGAGCTTGTTTATTTCTAAAATAAACGACAAATCCAATGAAACATAAAAGGAGAGAAGTATTTAAGAAGAGTTGCTGGTATTTACGAATATCTTGGAAGACGTACATATTTCTAACTTCGGAGAGAGGCGTTTGTCCGGCGTCATTACCTTTAAGAAGGGTAGTTTTATAAATTTCGATATAATACATACAAGTGAAAAGGAAAAGAACGGGTAGTAAAAATCGGAAAGGTAATCTGGTGGTGAGAACGAAAATAACATAATATGAGAAGGAGTATCCCATTAAATTACTAAAAGCGTAATCTTGACTCCAATCGGTTTGTGCGGTAACGAATAATAACATGGTTAAATAAGCTAATCCGTGTTTAACGATAGTATTTTTTCTTAATAGTTTCCGCAACGTGCAACCGAAAATATCAGCAATAAAGTTAGAACTAATGATTAAATATAGAAGTACGATGGCTGGACCAGTGAATTGTAAGAACTGTTGCATATATTAATTATGTATATAATTTATTTATAATTAATATTAACGTTTTTTGAGGGCACCAATCATACCGTCCCAATTTTTAACGACGACCCATTTTTTAGATTTTTTGATTTTGAGTCCTGCTTGTAATAGTGCGAAAATGATAATAGATAAACAAGTGAATTGAAGAACAGAAGTGAGTAATTTATCAAGATTAAGTTGAACGCCACCTTCACCTTCATCATCGGGGGGTACAACAGTAAATTTTAAACCACCATTGGGTGTAATTTTTTTAATGAGAGGTTTGATAAAAGGCATTATAACGCCAGAGATTAGGGCTTTGGCGATATCTTTTAAATTGGAACCGATGATGATACCCATAGCGACACCAATAACGTTAAATTTAATCATAAAATCTAAATAGGATGGTTTGGGTTTTTTTTCTTTATCAGACATAATATATATTAATATGGGAAATAAATTTTGTTGTTGTATTGACGATGATGTTTCTAAATTGGATAATCAATTAGAAAGTTTAATAAAAAGCAAGAAGGGTATAAATATGATGATGGCGGATTGTAGTTTTTGTGGAAAAAAAAATGTGGTATGCTTTCAGAATTATGGTTCATTGGGGGATAGAATAATAATGGTTTGTGTCTCTTGTGATATAGATTTGGAGACTAAAATTCTTGGTTATTGAATTAGAAAAACTCAACCACCTCTATCTCCGGGTTAATTGCATTGGCTTTACGTTTATTGTTTTCCTTACTCTCACCGTTTGGACTTGCTATCGTCATTACCCACAGTTTTTGAGCCATTATATACCAATTCTACTACGTTGTTAAATATCTCTCAATATTAAATATATAATGGAGGATGAACTCTCACCCCCAAAGAGTAGCCATAAAGAGGAGTTGAACCTCAATTTTGTCCCCGCAATTAGGACTACTTACACCGGTTATGGCTGTTTAAAAAAGTTTTAAGTCTTATTTGGGACTACCGTTTAACGTCGTAGGATTGACGTAGCAGTTTTCATATCTTGCTAAGGACCATATACTCGATGTGGGTGTCGAACCCACGACCTTCGGCTCATAAGACCGATGCTCTACCAACTGAGCTAAACGAGTTTGTAGAAAATTTAATTTCTCTATTAATAAATATTGCAATATATTATTCTCCTTATTATACGATATAGGCATTTTAAGTCTTACCTGGGACGAGCTCTTAACGCCTCTTACATATTGGACGAATCTGGAACGGCACCGCCAAACGCTCATGTGCAGTTTAAGGTCATGCTTAAGGGACCGGGAAGTTTAAAGTCTTACCTGGGACTACGCCGTGAAAGGTGTGTTAAAATTAGTATTGGTTGGTGTAGAAATCCCTATCGCCATCAGGCTGAAACGACCTATTATACTTGGATTTATTCAACTCAGCGTCATAGTGCTCGTTATATATTGATCTCTCGCCGTATGGTGTATCAATGATATAAAATCCTTGTGCTTTAGTCCAACGACGATTCAACCGTTTCCCGTTCTTAATGCTGATTTGCCACCCATCACCATTAAGATTAGAGCGAACGTCATCATTCCATCGTTGCTCGCATTGAGCAGCGTTATTGTAACTTTGTTGTGGGTAGGTAGTTGATAGCATGTTTGTTTGTTTGTTTAGTGTTAGTTTGTTAGAACTGTTGCTGGTTAATGATTTAATATACATGATTAAAATCAAATCAATTTTTCAATATTCGGAAGGTACCTTGAGAGTACCTTGAGTTTGTAGAAAATTTAATTTCTCTATTAATAAATATTGCAATAGAAAATTTAATTTCTCTATTAATAAATATTGCAATAGAAAATTTAATTTCTCTATTAATAAATATTGCAATAGATTATTCTCCTTATTATACGATATAGGCATTTTAAGTCTTACCTGGGACTACGCCATGAAAGGTGTGTTAAAATTAGTAGTTGCGGCGGGGGCTTTGGTCGAAGGGTAGAAAGAATGTATCATAACTCATGGCAACTTGTCGCGTCAAACCCTTGGGCGGTGCTAAATCGTTGTTATGCCAATGTACCCGATATACATCATACTGCCTGTTGTAGATGGACCACACCAGCCCGCCATATATGGTGGGAACTGTGGCTAAGCCATCATTCCTGGTCCAGTGACGGCGTAGTCTCTTGCCGTTCTTAATACTGATTTTCCATTCGCCAGCATCACAGTAAGGGTTGCCCTCAATACAAGCGTCGGCCCATCGTTTCTCGGATCGGGCGCGATTATTGTAACTTTCTGCAGGGTAGAACATCTTGGTTGTGTTGTGTGTTTGATGTTGTGTTGGTGTTAGATATAGAGTATCTGTTGCTGGTTAATGATTTAATATACATGATTAAAATCAAATCAATTTTTCAATATCAATACAAGGTACCTTGAGAGTACCTTGAGATTAATCTTGATGCTGTTGGATGTTATTAGAATATTCGATATAAATATCAATATATTCTTCGCTGGAAGAATAATCAGGCTTCATGGTAGCTGGGGATGGTAAAGGGGAATTAGATTCGATAGATGAACAAGGAGAACTTGGGGGATGATTAGAATCGGGGGTAGTTGGTGGAGTAAATATATTAGGATTATTTTTAATCTTTCGTATGCATGGCTTACAAATATATCGGTCACCACAATAACATAAACATATAATACCGAAAACAATGACAAAAGAGTGAGCCACAGATAGTGGTTCCATTAAGATAGTATTAAAAAATAAAAGTGGGAGTCAAACGAAGGAAAGTACCTTGTATTAATATTGAAAAATTGAATTAAAAATTGAAATTATATTGAATTAATAAGCATGACAAGTAAAACTAATACTAAACAAATAATAACCAGTAAAACCGAAAAGATGTATTCAAAAGACCCTATCAATGTTCCTACTAAGGATATATTGGCTAAATCACCAGAGGAAGTTCAAAAAATTTTGAGCCGCTATGGTGTAGCGGTGATAGCATTACCAGTTGATAAGGCTGAGATGGCTAAAGCCCTTAAAGAGACGAAGTTCTATAATACTGCGAATGCGATGTTTAAGGACGAGTTTAAGGTAGCAGAGCCTACAGCAGAAGAACTGAGCAATCCAGCTAAATATAAGAAGCGTAAAGTAGGCGACGATGCTCAAGGCATGATTCATCAGTATGGTACGCCATTACATACCTTAATACAGATGAACCCTACGCTAAGAGCTACTATGTCGGCCCTATACGGACGCGATATAAATTATTTGCCGAATCGTTTAAGGATTTCGCGAAAATTCAAGAACAATGGTAAGACGCTACATATAGAGGCACATGAATTATTCCGAACGAATAAGGAAGGTAAAATTGAGCTGATACCGGGTGAAGTTGCGATGACCATAGCATTACGAGGGGCGAGACGATTTGGATTTTGGGATTTGAACGGTGCGGACCTTAAACCGCTTAAGGACTACTACGAGGAGCATGGTAGCGAATTCACATTAGTTGACCCCGACTATATGCATCAACATTATCCTGGGCGTAGGCGTATGGTAAATGTAGATTGTAGTGAGACCCCCCACATAATAATGTGGCAAGAATCAAATCCTCACGAAATAGCAGGCTCACCATCCTTATCAATTTTTGTAAGCCCTGTAAAAGGCTTTAACACTACGAAAATAACTAGGGTAACGTCCTATCAACCTATAGAATACTTAGGATTAACATACCATGAAAGTGACCTGCTAGGGCTATGCTATAATATGGGCGGCTTCGAATGGCCAAGTGGCAAAAAGCTATATCAATACGTACATCATAGGGCGTGGTTCCACTATAAGGATAAGACTAAGGATGAGTATAAAGTTAACGGAAAATTTCGCCAACGCCTAATATTAACAGGCGAAGTGGATCAGCATACGACTGAATATCAGGCGAAATTAAAGGAGATGAAAATTGTGCTACCAGAAAAGGCATTTCATAGAAGTATGCCTAACTTCGTAGTAGATATTACAAAACTTCCTATCACAATCCTGAAAGACTATGGTTTCATAAAATCTACTAAGGGCGTAGCATTGGTAAAAATCAAATCCGCTGGCCATTTACATTAAACCTAAAATCTAACTCTATTTAAAAATAAAAAAAATAAAAACAAATAAAAAAAAAGAAAAACTGTGTTATTAAACACAATATTTTTTAATAATTATTTTTTAAATTACAAGGTACCTTGTATTGATATTGAAAAATTGATTTGATTTTAATCATGTATATTAAATCATTAACAAGCACAAGATTACAAATCAAAACCAAGATAAAAACAAAAAACTATACAAAAACTTATACTAATATTATAATTATGGCTACTACTTTAATTGATACTCGCAAATCAATCATGGGTCAAATCCACGAAAGTTGGGATCAATTTCGTAGCACTGATGAAGCTATGGTATTAATGTTTGGAGAAGTTGGAAGTAATTATAATGATTACCACAACATACCATTAGGTAAAGATTTCGCCAAAAATGATGCGCCATGGACCAGTAAGCAATCAGTATTAGAAAAGAATACGGCTCACGCTAATAAGCTTATTCGCCTATACATCGCTCTTAACATAGACGTAGCATACCGAATGCCTATTTGGAAATTCTTCGAAATTCAAAGCGGGGTTGTAGGTAGAATTAAGGAGGAAACCAAACTCCTTAAACGCATCCAAAAGGCTATGAAATTGGAGCAACAATTAGGGTTAGATACGAGTGATGCTACTAAGCTATTCATAACTCAATATGTTAGCATAGATGAACTTGAAGCTGACTTAAAAGTTAAAGTTAAGGCAGTAGATAAGGCAGCAGCAAAAGCAGCTAAAGCAGCTAAGAAATTAGCAGCGACACACGCTAAGGTAGCAGCTAAAGCTAAGAAATTAGCCCTTAAAGCAGGCGTACAAGCCGCTAAAAAAGGTGCTAAGAAAATAGCCAGGATAGAAAAAGCAGAGGCTAAAAAAATAGCTAAGGCTGAAGCTAAAGCGCTTAGAGGGCATAAGAAATTAGTAGCTGCTCAGGCTAAAGAAAACCGGAAATTTGTTTTGGCTGTAGCTAAACAAATTGAGAAAAACTCCATAGCGGCGGAGAAATTAGGCAACAAGTTAGCTAAGAAGACCATAGCATTGTTAAAATGGGCTGAAGCGCATGAATTTGAATTAGAGCATATAGTAGATATTCTTGAATCTGAAATAGAATCAGCTCGCAGGGATAACACTATGAAAACAATTATAGATATAGCTTAAATTAAACCTTAACCAAACCTTAAAAAAATAAAAAATTAAAAAAACAAATAAAAAAGTAAAGAATAATGTGTTATTAAACACGTTATTTTTTAATTATGAGCGTAAGCTCTTTTTTGCTTTTTGATAATCTTCCAAACCCTTCTGCTCCTGTTTTTTCATATTATTAAACATTTCCTTTCTCTTTAGTCTATTTTCCCGATAAGCATATTTTTTCATTGTTCTTTTACCTTTACGCGTATCCCAAAAATCTTGGAAATTGTGTTGTTTAATATTATAAGCCATGCTACTGGGACAACTTTCACAAACATATGTATTTTCTGAAAAATATACAGGCATGTTATCAGCGTTCATGATATTAGATGATACGCCTTTTTCATCCATATATGAATCATACATTGGTAGTGAAATTACTCCATCTCTACAATTTTTACGAACCTTGTTATGAATTTTGGCTGTTGTATAAGGGTGTAGAAACTCACCATCCTGGTAATTCCATCCAGCCTCACCGAGTTCTCTACTAACGCTATCGGCGTCTTTAGTTCCTGAATTACGAGTGAAAGCTCTTGGAATATAAGGAATCTTTGGGTTTTCAACAAATTTATCCTCTATATATTTTTCCTCCATTTCATTAATCCTTTTTGCTTGAACAATCCTAACATACGCGGGCATGTTAGTAGCTCTCAACTTTTCCATAGGAGTCATAGGTTTTTCGGGGACTTTCCTAATAGGTGCTTTATTATTGTATCTCCTGTTATTGTATCTACGTCCTCCACCACGACCTCTACCGCGACCTCTACCGCGACCTCCGCTTCTACCGCGACCGGCTCTATTATCTCTTTTTCCTCTTGTTTTATTTTGTGATCTTGATGACATGTTATTAGAACTCATATTGATTTAATAAATCATTTATCTTTTAAATCAATTTTATAATTAATGTCCCTTGAATCAATTGCCGGTAGAACCGTGACCACCTTCACCTCTATCGGTTTTATCTAATTCATCGACAATATAAACACTAAAAGGTTCCAATGTAGGCATACATATTTGCCAATATCTATTTGCTTTCTCTAATTTTGGTTTTGCTGTAGTAAAACCTCTGTGATAATCCATAGCAGCTTTTAAATTACCTCTATAACCAGCATCTATAATACCAGTATTATTTGCGAGTCTCCACCTTGTTTTGTAAATACTCGAACGTGTATGAATTTTATATGGCCGACATAATCTTGGGTCTAATATATCTAATTGTGAAGGGTCAAAGTGTCTAACTTCATAAGCAGCAGCTTTTATACCCAAATCTACCAAACAAATAGCACATGAAGTAGCTTCTTCATCGCAACTAACATCAATGGGAGAATATAAATCGAATCCACTATCAGGCATTTTAGATTCTCTAATCTTTGCGTTATGTTTTTCAGCCGCAATAGTATATAAGTCTTCCAACTCAGGATCTTCTATTTTAAGTTTTAAAATATAAGGCATTTATTAATAAATACAAAATTTCATTTAAATCTATTTTATTAATAAGATTATATCAAAATGAATATTGAAAATATAAACGCGACATGTCCGATTTGTATGTGTAATATAGAAAAACCATGTAGTATAGGATGCCGTCATTTATTTTGTAAAACTTGTATAGTGAAATGGTTGGGATTGGATATGTTAAATTCTCATAAATGTCCGGTGTGTAGAAAAAATCATATAGGGTTATTCGAAATAGAAGAAAAGTTATTCAAATCAAAATATAGAACAAGGTCAAGTACAATGTCTTGGCGAGGAGTAAGATTATATATGGAAGCATTTGATAAAATACATAGAATTGAAAATCTTCATTTGGAAAGTAGAATAGTAATGATAAATGAATTATTTTCCTTGTTATATGATAATAAGGAGGTTTTATTAAATAATAAATTTGGGGGGGAGAGTATTATATCGGGAACGTTTATAGATATAATAAAAAAAAAATTGGATGAATTTTCTTTAAATGAAAATTTTAAAGAAGCAAAGATATGGAAATTTAAATTCAGGAATGTATTAAAATAATCTCATCAAGCCAAAACCACCACCACCACGTCTTCGCGCGGCTTGTAAGCGAGCTTGATCAGCTTTTTTTCTTGCTTCTTCAAGTCTTACTCGTTTAAGAGCTTTTTGTGTTTGAATAGTAGATCTCATTTTTTCTAATGTATTTGAAAAGAAAAAAGGGTCAACATTTTGGAATTGATTTGGATGTTCATTCATTAATTGTCTTAATTCCTCTTCGCCCTTTTCCTCTTCTAATAACCATTTTTTCATTTTAGCTTCCATGGCGGCTTCTTCTTTTTTTTGTAATAGAGCTTTCTTTTTATCTTCTTCTTCTTTGGCTTTCTTTTTCTCTTCTTCTAATCTAATCCTTTCATCTTCTTTCTTTTTCTCTTCTTCGGCTTTCTTTTTTTCTGCTTCAATTCTTGCTTTATCTTCAGCAGCTTTCTTTTCAGCTTCTTCTTCTTTCTTTTTAAGAGCAGCTTTTTCTTTTTTAGATAATTTTTTCTTTTTTTTCTTTTTTTCTTCCATATCGGCTACAGTTTTTTTAGTTTTTTTAATAACCTTTTCTTCTTTTTTTACATCATTTTGAACAATTTCCTCAACACTTAAACTTATTTTTTCTGCTTTTTTAGACATTATACTAAGTACAAAGAAAAAATAATATCTGCTAAACCTTATCCCATGACTCTAACCAATCTTCATCACCAAAATAGTCTTGTTTTTCATCCGTAGGATAATCATATTTTTTAACTGATATTTCGCTTACAAGATGCGTTTTATTGTGAGTTTCGTCGTAAGCGGATTTCAAATCCTTACCAATATTATTTAAATCTAAAAATATTTCTTGAACAAACCAAGCCATATTTATAAATAAGACGTTACAAGTAGAATATATATTATCACAAATATTAGCCATAATATATTATATATTGATATTTTTAAAATTTCCTTTATAATCGACGGGAATAATTTTTAGATTTTTACCAGTTCTTATTTGTAAGTTACTTTTTTTCCTTTGTATTTTTCTTTGTACATTGATAATTTTCCTTTTATGATTTTTAAAAGGATGTATTTTTTTAGTGATGGGTTTTTTTGGTATAACCCTTTTCTTTTTAAACAATGAGCATAATTTATTCATATAAATATATTAAGAAAACAATTTGAAAACAAAAAAATAAATACAATTATATGAGTGTATTAAAGGCGGAACAACTAAATAACTTAAATCAACAAATGAATACGCAATTTAAAAAAGCATTTTTTGATTTATTAGAGGAAAAAGTGAGACAAGAACCACCGGATTATGATTGGATAGCACGTTTATATGGAGAGATAAGGACACGATTAGCGTCAATATTAAGGGACGGTAGCATGGTAAGAAAAGAAATAGAAGAATCAATGGATGTGGTTTTATTCAGACAAATGATAGAGAATAAAGCATTTGGAGGAGGCGAATTATATAATCTTATAAATTTAGTTTTTGAATGGTGTAAAAAATTAGGTTCTCCTGCGAGAGACAATGAAGTAGACAAATTTAAGTTTCAAGTTCTTGGGTTAATGAAAAATAATGGGACGTTCGCACAAGTAGTTCCTTTGTTTATAAAAAATGCGAATGAATGTATAGATAATATTTATAAAGATTTAAGACAAGTGAAAGAAAATATGGAAAAATTAAAAAAATAATTATATATATGAATCCTCCAACGGATGAAGAATTAAAATTTATAAAAGAAATAATACTAACAAAACCCACATATATGGCTGAAGTGCCTTTTCGTGTTAATAATTATGGCGAGGCTGTAAAGTTATGGGGTCAGTATAAAAAATACAGGTCTATAAGTATAAATAATGACCAAGTAATTAATGCATTTAAATTTCATTTAAATTGTAATAATCACGTGGTAATGTTTCATACATATAAAGATAATAATTGTTTGTTATTATGTAAAGTAAAAGATAAATTTATTAATATAATAATACCTTTTGTAAATGAAGGGTCGGCGATTACAGAAAGTTTTATAGCAACATATGTTTACGTGTAATCAATGTGCGAATATATATAAATACGAAACTATATATATATATAAATGGTGTATAGAATAGCTTGGTGTATAAAAACATTAGGGGGTAAAGGAATATATAATTACGGAGATTGGCAAGAAGATAAAAAGTACAATGAAATGAAAAATTGGTGTTATACGCAAAATGCTTCTGATTTTAATTCATATTATTGGGTAGAGAAGAAAGAAGGGACGGATGCGCACAATGTAATAGAGAAGAACGAAGAAATAGAAACGGAATTTGTAAAAATAGATAAATGTTAATTAATCGGTGCCATGAAATTTAAATCCGGAAAAGGTGGCGGTTCTTTTTTTACCGGTAGCTTTTGCGAAATCATAGTTTTGTTGAGATTTTCTTTTTTTTCTTCTATCATCTTTTACATTATCTTTAAATTCTTCATATCCTTTCATAAGTCCTTCATCATAATCATCGCTACCAGTTTTTTTTGGACGAAATGTTGAAAGTAACCCCTTAGCATAACCTCTATTATAATCGATTAATTTTCTACTTCTAATAAGTGAATCCATTATATTTGTTCTTTCATTTCTTAAAGCTATAGTTTGAGTTAATAATTCTTTATTATCTTTATTCAAACGAACGTGTGCGTTTAATGTAGTATTAAACATATTAGTAACTGCTGTTATGTCTTCGTTTATTTGGTCTTGAGAATGTCTTCTCCAAGATGTAAAATTCTTTCTACACATGGCGCATGTTACATTACTTTTCATCCAACGAAAGAAACAATCATTACAATAAGTATGTCCGCATCTTGTATTAACTATTTTATCAATGCCGAAATGATTATAACATATAGTACATTGTCTTTTTGATTCATTATCAGTATCATCATCAACCTCATCCATGCTGGCTCCTATTAATTCAGCAAATTGCCTTAACGTGGTATTAGTGCTATTAAGTGTAGTAGTTAAATTGCTGCTACTTCCTGTTGCTGCTTCATCACTTTCTTCATCGCTGGAATCCGTAATTATTTCTTCACCCCAATGAGGTATAGCTTGTGCTTCTGGTATAGGAATATCGATGGTTAAAGCGGCGGGATTAAACACATCAGGAGGCTGCTCACCTTCTATGATTACAGGTGCTGATGGTATGTTGGGTATATAATTACCACTAAGGTCACTATCTCCAACTAATTCATCAAGGGCTTGACTCATGTTCATATGTGCGTCAGACATTATAATTGTATTTAATACAAGGAATAAATTTAAATCAATTTTATAAAATTGATTTAAACTGATAATAAATAATGATATAATAAAGAATGAAAAAAAGTGAGAGAATAACGAATAATAATATAATGAAAAATTTAGAAAATATGGAAATGAATATATTGGAAAAATTAGATTTACATGTTACAATAAATGGTGGGTTATCAAGTAAAGAATTAATTAAAACAATAGATTTTCATAAATTTACAGAATGTTCGTTAGAATTTTTATTCAAACAAATACAGTCTGCGCCTTGTACTTATCGTGGGATAGGACCATTCTTAAAACGGGACGGAGGGTGGCATAATATAAGGGAGAGGAAACTTGATGTAATAAAAAAACTGACCGAAGAAAATATGAGACTGAAAAAAGAGAACTTGGAATTGAAAGAACTATTGGAACATAGAGAAGAGTTTATAAAGGATCATTGTGCATAAAAATATATATAATTAATATATGAATAATAGTGAATTTTTTATGTATTATAGGGCAATTATAGTAAGTATAATAGCATCTTTATCGGATATTGGACTAATGTATCAATTGAATATGGTGACGAAATTAGATGAGGATATTATTCTGGGTATATCTTCAATGAGTGGAGTTATAATACAATTTTTTGGTCAAAAATTATGGACTTTTAAAAATCAAACGAAATCAAATAATGAATTAATAAAACAAATATTATTATTTTTTGGATTAGAATTATCTTTAATAGCTTGTGTTATATATGTGTATGATAAATCATATGATATGTTAGAAAAGAAAATATTGGAATTGTTGGGAGATAAAAATAATATAATAACCGAACATTTATTGGAAGGGGGTGGCGAAGGAAGAAGATTATCAACAATAGGTAAAATAATATTGAAATCAGGAATAGTATTTTTAACGTTTAATATAATTAGTTATCCGATATGGAAATACGTTATTTTTGTAAAAAAATAAGTTAGCTTCGCAAACTACCTTGCCATTGAATCATAGAATTATTAACAATAACCGGTACTCTATTAGGTGGGAGACCTGCTGGGGGCTGTTCAAGTTTTTTAGTTATTAAAAGTTCTTTTCTTTTTTTTTGAAGGAAATCGATGGTTTTTTCAAGATTTACTATTTTTTCTTTTATTTCTTTACACGTAGATTTAGTTTTTTTCTCAATCTTTTCAGTGCAATAAACAAGTTCCATAATTTATTAAATATAATAAATTATGTTTAAATGTGTTTAAATTTAAAATGATGGTCCGGACTGTGCGTGAGCACCTTGGAATAGATTTTGTACATCAGCAACATCGGGGATGGTGGCTTCATTAGAATGACCATATGCACCATATTGAAAATGGTCTTGGTCATCAATTTTATTACCAGAATTATCGACAAAAACATATTTAGCCAGTTTAACTGGATCAAAAACACCATTTTCGGGCGGGCCGTGTTCTTTAATATAAAACAAATAACGTATATCAAGATTTACATTGGCTTTAATATCACACATAATAGGAGCTTCATATTTTTTAGCTGCGATAATACCGGCGTCCTCGAGTTGAACCGTAAGAGTAGTTAATTCGGTTTTAAGACTATTGATTTCAACACTTTGGTCATCGTTTATAGTTTTAAGGGCGAAACCTTGTCTTGCGTTGGCTACTGTACTTAAAGCGAAACTACTAATCATTTGAATAGTAGAAGTTACAGATAATTGTTGAGAATAACCAGCCCAATTTTGAAGTTTTGCTTCAATTTCGGCACCATTTTGTGCGTCGAATTCTTGAACCGTGAGTTGTTGTTGTAAATCGCCTTGAAATTCTTGTATATATTGACGGTTAACATTTAAATCAATAAATTCTTGCACATCTCTTAAAACGGCTTCTTCTTGGTCTAAATTATTTTTAAGGGTTCTTGAATTAGTTAATGTCTGTGTCATAGCAGGTTTTAAAATACCCATGGACGAATGTTTTCTTGGCATATTTATTATTCATGAAGAGAATATAATATGGAATTAAAGTTATCAGGTTTATTAGGATTATTTAATTTGAAGGCATTTTTAAATCTTTCAATAAGTGCTGCTTTTTTTTCTAAATCTTTTTTTAAGAATTTATTTTCTTTCATAAATTTTTTAAGTTTATCCTTAATAACGTGGTCATCGGCAGAAAAATTAACATCTTCGTGTTGTTTTCTAACAAATAAAGTAAATGGATAAATATCTTTCATATCAAGGTGTGAAAATCCAATAGTAGCTTTTTGCATAATGGGGTCCGCTTGATTCAAGTCATTCAATAAATCGCCAAAAGGTTGTCTTTTATCAGACATATGTCTCAATAAATTATATGTAAAAACGCTAAAATGTTTAACCTGACCGGCTGTTGCTGGTAAAACTTTTTCATAAGATAAAGCATTATCATTACAAGATGATATACAAACGGCGTTACTTCTTTCATCTTTAATTTCTAAATTAGTTAATAAACTCAATGGTTTTGCCGTATATTTATATTTCAAATCACAAATAGAACCAGAATTACAACAATCAAATATAGAGATAACAGTAGCATCAGTAACAGAAATAATAGATTTAATAAGGTCGTCGGTTATGCGGTTACTTATATGGTCAGAAGGCAAAAAAACTTCATCCATATAATCAGCTTCGTCTAATCCCGTATCCTTCATTTGCGTTCCATGTCCTGTAAAATAAAAAAACAAAATATCATTTTTATTAGATAATGCAACCATCTCTTTCATTCTACGAACAATAGAGAAAAAGTTAGTATTTAAACTTTCTTTGTTATCCCCAATTTTTTTATCAGTAAGAATAAGAATATGGTCATTATCAAAACCTTCTTGTTCAATAAGAAATTTTTCAACAGCTAAAACATCATTATAAGATGCGTTCAATTCTAATTTTTCTTCATCGGGGTAATTTAGTCCAACTAATAAAGCATATTTTACCATATATTAATTATATACATAATATATTTATTTATCTTTCTTTAATATAAATATGGAAGGTTACGAAAACAAGGCGGCTAAGTTTTGGGGACAATATGGAGTTACTTTTCCAATGCTTGAAGAAAAAACAGAACAATTAATATATTATTTATATCTCAATAATTAATATTAATAACGAGATTTACTATAACCATTTTTAAAATCCTTAACATAAGGAAAAATTCTATGAGGATTTTCTTCATCGAAGAAAGTAAATTTTTGAGGAATGGTTTTATTAAAGAGAGAATTTTTATCATATGGCCATTCTTTACCTTCTAATTTTGGGATATCAAGAGAAGGCACACTGAAGTAATCAATTTTACTAACAAACCAATCTTCCATGGATTGTTGTTTTAATTCTTGGGCTTCATTATTTAACCATGTATGGAAACATCCACTATTGTCTATATTGGTTTTATTTTCTATTTTACATTGTTTAAAACCATCATATAAATTATAAAATTGTTCAAAAGACGTGGCTCTTTGTAAATTATTTGAATCATAAAAAAGAGTTCCTGATTCGGTGAGGGTGTCTCTATTACGAAAAATATGTTTAGTTTTTAATTTTTTAGTTCTTTCACTTGATGATGAGGATTCCGTATTTCTCCCAAACATTGAATTCCAACCAGATCTTTGCATAATATATATTACAATTTTATTTTTATTTTCCAAACGTGAGCGTCGAACACATTAGGACTCTTATCATTGGTTGTTTCAAGGGTTAGGGAATCGGCATTGGAAGAACCCATCCAGCAGAATTTTTCACTTTCAGTTTTATTGCCCGCATTTACTTTACCTGGTATAGATGCACCTATATTAGCACCGATAACAGCACTACTAACCGTTAAACCACTAATATCGTGAACGATGCCGGAAGGGTCGCCAGTGGCGAGGAATCCTTGAATACTCTCGGCGGTAGCATCAACAGCTTCGTAACTCAAATGTAATTTTGGTCTTAAATAAAAGATAATGAAATCACCAGCTACGAAAGGCATTTCACAACAAGTAGTTTTTAAAATATCAGCACCAGATAAATCCTTAGCATCTATAGTTAATAAAGCCCTGTTAGGAATTTGAACAAGTTGTTCATAAATAGATTGTAATGCGTTGTTAGAGCGACCTTCGCTTTTAAGAATCCCTAAATTTTGACCTTCAGTTCTGCTATGAGAAAATGTATATGTAAAATCATCGTTGTTAGCCACTGCTTCTATTTCATAATAATCACTAGCTACGGACCAATTGGTAGTGAAATGTGCTGTGCTTGCTGGAAATTCAGATGCTATTTGAACATCTGTTTTATTTTCAGTTATAGTAATTGTATGGGTTATTTTATTATTTGGATCAATAGCACTGGTTATCGTTTGTGTGATTGTATCGCCAGCTAACCAAGTTCCACTAAAGGTAACTTTAATTTTTTTCTTAGTATTGGTGTTAGCTATAACTAATGTTGTGGTAGTAGTATTCCCCCCACCTTGGATAACACGATCGACAAGTCCAGGATTTAATTGTTGGGAGGCGGGAGTAAGTCCGCCACCAAAAACCTTAGATAATTGTTCAGCAATGGAATTATAATAAAAATTAGTACCGAATTGATTTGCTGTATTTGTTTCAAGTTGAACTTGAATATTATCTTCATTCACAAAAAGTCCTTGAGCGAGAGGATGTCCAACTAAATGTGTGGCGCAAGTTCTTAATATACAAGGACCCAATGGTTGAGGACCATCAACAGGTGAAACAGTTCCTTGATATTTTAATGAATAAATATTATTTGCGGAATTATCTTCCAATCCAGTAACGATGGTTGGTAAAGGGTCGGCATCAACTTTGACGGTTCCGTCTTTAGCTACTAATGGTCTTCCTCCCATAGGAATACCGGCTGTAGAATGGTCTCCGGCTGCTGGATAATGTAGAAGATTACCTTTGGTAATGGCTAAAGCTATTTTGTTGCATAAAAAATCAATAGCGTGTGTTCCAGCGGCTTCATTAGCAAAGAAAATATTATTTGACGAATCCGCATCACCTATAAGAATAGCATTTGTAAAATCCTGATAACTTAAAGGATAATTGGAGTCGGTGGTCATATCTAAAGTAAATTGAAGGTGTGATTCTATAAAATCTTGACCTTGTGTATCTTCCCCATATATTTGCATGGTTCCCGATACATCGAATAAAACAGGTATTTGTATGATAGGCATATATGAAATAAACGCATAAATTAAATTTATAATAATTATTAATTTAATTTACAATGTGATTGTGATTTTCCAAATGTGTAAGTCCATTGTTCTTGTGTCTGTTTCATCGGTAGTCTCTAATGATAAACTATCCGCATTAGCAGAACCAACCCATCCAAATTTCTGTGCTTCTGCTTCATTACCACCTGTGGTGTTACCGGGGAATAAAACAGGGAAAGTAGATGATAGTTTTGTTATATTGGTTTCCAAACCACTAATATCTAATATAGAACCAGTTGTAGGATAACCATTAGTTAAAGTGCTCGTAGGGTATGTAGTAGCACCAGCACTTACAGGACTTGTATTAAATTTCAAGTAATATAGAATGAAATGTTCATAAGATCTGGTAGGTAAAGATCTCCATCTAACAACAAAATAATCATTTTCTTGTATAGTATAACCAACAAAGTTTATTTCTGTAGCCTGCGAATGAGGATAAGCTTCTATATGCCAATCGGTATCATTATCCCATTCTGATATTGTTCCAGAATTCAATGTTGCCCCAGAACCTAAATTATTAGCACTTGTTACATTTAATGGTGTATAAGTTGAACCATTTAATATTCCAAATTTTGCGGAAATTAGGTGAT
>Ga0233439_10001517_pt1 | contig 29364 bp, 25 predicted proteins | sample SI_123_September_6_FD_182713 | JGI IMG/M metagenome (GOLD analysis project Ga0233439, IMG submission 182713) | Seawater microbial communities from Saanich Inlet, British Columbia, Canada - SI_123_September2016_100_MG | ecosystem: Environmental > Aquatic > Marine > Inlet | place: Canada: British... | reverse complement strand
CATAAAACAAAATAAAGTCATTTGTATCGAAACTCCCATCTAATTCACCAACAACCTGAATTGAATTCTCCATTAAATCAAAAACGGTATTATCGCTATTTTTAAACGGAAGTGCTTTCCCTCCATTACCATAAACTTTAATATTCCTTGGATCAATAACATCTGTATTCATCCCGATACTATTTAAAAAACTTTTAGTTAGAATATGCACTCCAGTTTGTTCAATCTTAAATTTATACCAATCACCAGAAGCTAAAACTGAATTTGTAATAGGCATTTTTTGCACTGCTCTGTCATAATTTTTATACCTATATGATATTGTAAAAGATAAAACTTTTTTATACACTCCATTAATTCTTACTATAGGATTAATAGATACTGAAGTATAATATACAGCTCTTGCCTTTCCACTTCCTAAAAAATAACTATGTTGATCAGCAATTAAACTCTTATCTATTTTATTTATTTCACTCGCAGTTAAACTACCATAAACTATATTACTTATCTCTAAAGACTCCGCCTCAGCAAATCGTGTATCATTCCATTGCTCGATAAAATACATTTCCTGATCTATTAAAAGATCCAACAATCCTGTTGCAGATTTTTTATTAGATTTCGAAGATTTATATTCAGCAGAAAAAGCTTCTTGATTACTTTTTTCAGAATTTTCCCAGTTAATTTCAATCGTTTTATTTTGCGAAAACAAAACAATTGGTAAAAATAATAAGCTTAATAATAGTAAGTTTTTTTTCATCTTATATTAGTAACGCATCAAATATACACTTAGTATAGTTCTTTTTTTAAATATTTTTTTTACTAAAAAAATATTTTTATAAAATAAACATAATAATAATTCGTTAATTAGTTCGTCGGCATTAAAACCAAAACTTTAATACTGTCCATTAAATTTTAAAATATTATTGAATTATTATCGTTAATTACTATATTGCGAACCCAATTTCTTCATATCTGAAATCTATGAATTTTAAAAACAAGCTAGCATTAAAGCTATTTATTTTATTAATTTCAACTACTTTTTTAGTAAGTTGTAATAAATCAAGAAACTACAATGACAGTTCTAGAGCAACCGGATGGAAAATGAACGCCAAAGAGGGAGGCTTTCAATATAGCCCCGATAAGAAAGAACAGGAAACAGGTCCAGGACTTGTTTTTGTTGAAGGTGGTACATTTACTATGGGTAGGGTACAAGATGACCCAATGCATGACTGGAACAACAGTCCTAATAAACAACATGTTCAGTCATTCTATATGGATGAGACAGAAGTTACCAACTTAATGTATTCTGAATACTTAGATTGGCTAAAAAAACTATTCCCTCCTACCGAGGAAAATTATAAATATATTTATAACGGTGCTATTCCAGATACATTAGTTTGGAGAAACAGACTTGGTTATAACGAAATAATGACTAATAATTACTTACGTCATCCAGCATTCGCAGATTATCCCGTAGTAGGAGTTACATGGCTACAGGCAGTAGAGTTTAGTAACTGGAGAACAGATCGTGTAAATGAATTACTTTTAGAGGAAGGGGGGTTTACTACTAGAAATGCTCGATATGGTCTTGAGCCAGGGAAAACTTTCAATACTCAAACTTATTTAAATGCACCTACACAAACATATGGTGGCAATGATTCAATAATTAAAGGGGGAAGATCTATTCAAGCTAGAATGAAGAGGAATAGAGATAGTTCCGATATATATGTTCAACGAAAAGATGGAATTTTACTACCAGAATATAGACTGCCTACTGAAACAGAATGGGAATATGCCGCTCTTGGGTTAGTTGGATTACGTAGCTATAACGTTTATAGAGGAAGAAAAAAATACCCTTGGGAAGGTCAATATACTCGTTCTGGAAAAAGAAGAAACCAAGGTGATCAATTGGCTAATTTTAAACAAGGAGATGGTGATTACGGAGGTATTGCTGGATGGAGCGATGACGGAGCAGATATTACAGCTGAAGTAAAGTCATACGCGCCTAATGACTATGGACTCTACGACATGGCAGGAAACGTAGCTGAATGGGTTGCAGATGTCTACAGACCAATTGTTGATGATGATTTTAGCGATTTCAATTATTTCCGTGGAAACGTATATACTAAAGATTATATAGGTGAAGATGGAAAAGTAAAAATTGTAACTGCAGATTCTATTATTTATGATACATTAAGTACTGGTAAGTTAATTGCTAGAAATTTACCTGGAGAAATATATCAAGTTCCTGTCGATGAAAATGAAACATATTTAAGAACTAATTTCACTAAAAGTGATCAGATCAATTATCGTGATGGTGATAAAAAATCAAGTAGATATTATCAATCATTCAGTAATGAAGAGGTAGAGGATGATAATACTAAAAAAATGTATAATGCACCCAAGCATTTTGTTAGTCTAGATAGCACAGGTAAATTAGATCGCCAATACGACAAATCATCTACGAGAACATCATTAATTAATAATAAGGCACGTGTAGTTAAAGGAGGGTCGTGGAAAGATAGAGATTATTGGTTAGATCCAGCTCAAAGACGTTATTTTCCTGAAGATATGGCTTCAGACTATATTGGATTTAGATGTGCAATGTCTCGTGTAGGTTCAAAATCTAAAGAAAAGAAAACAGCTAGAAATTAATAAAATCATTAATTATACCAAAACCTCTTCAGTAATTGAAGAGGTTTTTTTGTATATTTATTCTTATGATTATAGAAGAGATTCATAAACATTTCATCAAATCCTCTGGTATTTGTACTGACACTAGATCAATTAACAATAACTGCCTTTTTTTTGCTTTAAAAGGAGCCAATTTTAATGGAAATACATTTGTAAATAATGCAATTGAAAAAGGAGCTTATAAAGTAATCATAGATGAAAAGGAGTTTCAAAACGATCATTCAATTTTGGTTCATGATGTTTTAGAAACCCTACAAGAACTTGCAACATTTCACAGAAATTACTTAAACATCCCTATTATTGCGCTTACCGGTAGTAATGGAAAAACAACTACAAAAGAGTTGATCAACATTGTTCTTTCTAAAAAGTATAATACCGTCGCTACCAAAGGAAACCTAAACAATCACATAGGGGTACCTCTTACACTATTGGCAATGAATTCTAATACTGAAATAGGTATTGTTGAGATGGGTGCCAATGATCATAAGGAAATAGAATTATTATGTAAAATTGCCAAACCAGATTATGGATACATTACAAACTTCGGGAAAGCACATTTAGAAGGTTTTGGAAGTCTTGAAGGTGTTATTGAGGCAAAAACAGAAATGTATAGGTATTTAAAAAGTAAAAAAAATACTGTTTTTGTCAATTTTAATGACACAAAACAACGGAAGCATTCTGAAGGAATCAACAGGTATACTTTTGGAGACGAAGATCAAAATTGTATTATAAAATTAGTAGATGCCTCCAACGAAGTTTTACTTAATTATCAAAATACAACTATACAAAGTCATCTAATTGGGCAGTATAATTATACTAATATTGCAGCTTCAATTGCTATTGGTGAATTTTTTAATGTAACTGCCCAAAATATAAAAGCAGCGATTGAAAATTTTATCCCCGCTAACAACCGTTCTCAATTAATAGAAAAAGGAACTAATAGAATTATTTTAGATGCCTACAATGCCAATCCATCAAGTATGATGGCAGCATTGGAAAACTTCATACAATCCCAAGGAGATCAAAAAACAGTCTTTATAGGCGACATGTTTGAGTTGGGTACTGATGCTGAAAAAGAACATCAAAACATCGTTTCTTATTTAGAAAATAATTATAAAGGGACCTGTTATCTCGTGGGTGAAAATTTCAATAAAACAACCGTCAATTTTTCGACTATTTATAAATTTAAAACCTTTGAAAAATTAAAAACATCCCTTGTTAAAACAATGATAACGAATCAATATGTCCTTATAAAAGGATCTAGGGGAATGGCTTTAGAACGGGTTTTAAAATATCTTTAATATAAAATATTTAAACTATATATATTTAGATTTAATTATGTAATTTTACTTTAAACAAACATTAAAATTAAAAAACAAAATGAAAAAACTATTTACACTTTTACTTGTAGCTACATTATTTGTAGCATGTGATGACAAAAAAAAATCTGATAATGAAGGACATGCTGCAATGATTGAAGCATCTAAAAATGGAGCTCTAAAAACAAACAATGAACCGGCAGTTATTGGATCAGCATATATGGAAGACAGGTCAATAAACCCAATAATTGGTGGTGATTTAAATACTCAAAAGGTTTGGTTAGCTTACATTCAGGCGCACAATGACAGGGATTTAGATAAAATTACTGCAATAAACACTACTGACTGGGAAGCATACCTTCCTGACGGAAACGTACTTAAAGGTCCCGATGCGCAAACTGAATTATTAAATACGTGGTTCAAAACATCGAACCCAAAATGGGAAGTATCATGGATGATTACCAATAACAGCAAAAATGAGGAAGGTGTCATGGACCAATGGCTAACTACAGGTAATAACCTTAGCGATACGGACGAAGAAGGTAATGAAACAGTTCAGCACCAAGTACATGACATCCAATTTGTCGACGGTAAAATAAAGAGAATTAATATCTATGATAGATTAAAAACTATAGAATAAATAAAGGAGCTAAGCGGCTATCGTTTATGCAATAGCCACTTATTGCAGACAGGATTTAATCTATTATAAAACTGTCAAAACACAACTTGAATAACAAAACTAAAGTAATTGCCGCTGGATTAATTGGGAACATACTAGAATGGTATGATTTTGCCGTATATGGTTTTTTTGCTGTCATTATAGGCAAACAGTTTTTTCCATCAGATGACCCCACTATTTCATTAATTGCTGCTTTTGGCGCTTTTGCAGCAGGGTTTTTAATGCGGCCAATTGGCGCTGCATTATTTGGAAGAATTGGAGATCTTTACGGAAGAAAAAGAATGTTGTTTTTGTCGGTAATGCTCATGGCTATACCAACATTTATCATTGGAATATTGCCCAACCATAGTCAAATCGGTTATTGGGCAGCGATTCTTATGGTTGTTATGCGCATGCTCCAAGGGCTTTCTGTTGGCGGCGAGTATACAGGTTCGTTTGTTTACCTTATAGAACAAGCGCCCCAAAATAAACGAGCGTTTTATGGTTCTTTTAGCGGGGTGGGTGCCACATTAGGTATATTGCTGGGCTCTGGTATTGGCGCATATATCACAAGTGTATTAACTGAGTCCCAACTTGAAAATTGGGGCTGGCGGATTCCCTTTCTTCTCGGCATAAGTATTGGTATCCTCGGATTTATCATTCGCAGAGGTTTACCAGAAAACCCTATTAGTGATACGCCAAAAAAAAGCAAGACTCCATTAAAAGAATTGTTTCAATCCCAAAGAAAACAAATATTTCAAGGGTTCGGATTAAACATCATGAGCGCCGTTTGTTTTTATTTAATTTTTGTGTACATGACGACTTGGCTCGTCAATCAAGTTCATGAGACAGAGTCAGTCGCTTTGGATATTAATTCCATTAGCCTAGTGATCATATTGATCTGTGCGCCACTATTTGCGCAACTCTCAGATAAAATAGGAAGAAAGCCTATGTTAATCATTGGTTCGTTGTTGATGGTCATATTCGCTTATCCCTTAGTTGGGCTTATGGATCATGATAACTTCACTTATATCCTGATCGGTCAATGTTTGTTTGCTCTTATTTTATCTATTTATATAAGTGCCATTCCCGCGTTCCTGGCAGAGTTATTCCCGTCAAAAATTAGAGCCAGTGCAACAAGTATTAGTTATAACATTCCATATGCCATATTTGGTGGGACTGCGCCAATGGTTTCAGTATGGTTGATTTCTGTTACTGATAATCCTGAGGCTATTGCATATTATCTAATGGCTGTTTCTTTGCTATCATTTATTGTGGCTTTAGGTGTGACAGAAACCGGTGGAAAAGCATTAAAAAATTAACAGCACAAAAAAACAATCTATTTAGAAATATCATATCTAAAATAAAAATAAATTATGAAAAAGCAATTATTTCTAATTTTATTAACCATAAGCGTTATAGCTAAAGCGCAAACTAAGTCTGATACTATAGAGACGGAAAGTCAAAAAAGCATGACTGAATTATCAAAAAAAAAACGACATAGTCTTAGTCTTGATGTAATTGCTGGACTTGTCTTCCCAGCCTTTAACCCAAGGTATGAGTACGTACTAAATAAATACAGTGGTATAGGTGCAGATTTAAATATTAATTTTGATGATGAAAATGGGTCGCAAATCTTAGAAAAATTTTCATTCTCGCCTTATTATCGCCAGTACTTTTTTTCGAAAGAAGATTATGGTGCTAAAGGTTTCTATGGGGAAGGTTTTTTAAAGTTCTACACCTATGAAAATGACACCTATTTCTTCGGAGATCCTATAACAAATACCGAAGCCTATTTTGAAACAGCCTTAGGCGTAGGTATAGGTTGGAAATGGGTAAGTAATTCTGGATTCCTAATTGATATAAATGGCGGGTTAGGTCGTAACCTTGGCTTTGCAGACGACCCAAATGATCGAAATTTTACTGGAAAATTTGGTGTGAATTTTGGCTGGCAGTTTTAAAAAAATCAACTTTCCCTAAAGCATAGTTTTGAAAAATAAAAATACAAAAGAAATAAGACAAACTTAAAATTTAGGTAAGGTGTGTAAAAAGCCTAACTATCAAAAATGGTAGACATGGCAAATTTTATTACTGCCAAAATTTTCTAAAATGTCGATATACATTAAAATTCAACTCACTCATCCCATCAAATAGTAAATTTTCTAAAAAGACCTAAAAACAATCAAAAATCATCGAAAATGATCGAAAAAGAGCTAAAATACGTCAAAAAAGCATAAAAAGGCTAAAAATAAAATATTTAGATTTTGCCTTAAAAAGTGTTATTTCTTTTCATAATAGCTCAGTTCAACATCAAGTAGGGTGGTTTTTTTATGCAATACATTCAAATCATTTGCTTGATATTAAGACCAGAAGTATCTATATGTCAGTTTGAGTGGTGCTGGTGAAGTATATTTTTAAAGCTTAATTGTTTCTATCGGACAATGAGGGAGTATAGATCCCCTATTGAAACCACTATTGCAAATACAATTCCTTTTGAGCTTTGCTCACATCATCTTTTTTATTTTTAAAAAATTTTAAAGCAAGCTTCTAATTTTTTAAAAATAAAAAATCCTGTCGAAAATTCGACAGGATTGTGGTTGAAGTGGGCAATGAGGGATTCGAACCCCCGACCCCCTCGGTGTAAACGAGGTGCTCTGAACCAACTGAGCTAATTGCCCTTCTTGTTAGCGGTGGCAAATATAAGGCAGTTTTTAATTTACACAAACATTTATATAAAAAATATTATAAAACTTCTGCTACCACAAAAGTACTTCCTCCTATAAAAATTAGGTCTTTGGCCTTGGCAGCAGTCATTGCGCTTTTATAAGCCTCGCGTACGGTAACATATGATTTACCTATAAGTTCATACCCCCTTGCTTTTTGCTGTAACTTAGCTACAGCTAAGCCACGCACAACAGCTGGTTTACAAAAATAATAAGTTGCATTTCTTGGGAATAATGGTAAAATAGCATCTAAATTTTTATCAGCTACGACTCCTAATACGATATGCAATTGATCGAAATTTTCTTTTTTTAACTGATTTAATACCAAACTAAGCCCTTCTATATTATGAGCCGTATCACAAATTACCTTTGGACTTGTATTTAAAACCTGCCACCTTCCTTGTAATCCTGTATTTTTAGCCACATTTAAAAAACCATTTTCAATATTCTTATTGGAAATATCCCATCCCTTTTGCTCTAAAACACCTAATGTGGCATGGGCGGTTTTGCAGTTTTTAATTTGATAGCTTCCCAATAGATCTGTTTTAAATTCAGGAACCGCTTCTGCTTCAACAAATAGTATGGGACTTTTTTCTTTTCTTGCTTTATGGAGAAAAACTGATTTTGTCTCCGGTTTCGTTTCACCGATCACCACCGGAATTTTTGGCTTTATGATTCCTGCTTTTTCTGAAGCAATCTCAGCTAAAGTGGTTCCTAAAAACTGAGTGTGATCCAAACCAATATTGGTTATTACTGAAACTTCAGGGTTAATTACATTCGTACTATCTAACCTACCCCCAAGCCCTACTTCAATAATTGCAATATCAACCTTTTCATTTTTAAAATAATCGAAAGCCAAACCTACGGTCATTTCAAAAAAAGATAGCTGATTTTCTTCAAAAAAAGAACGATGACTTTCAATAAAATCAACGACTTTCTGCTCAGGCATCATTTTTCCATTGAGTTTAATTCGTTCTCGAAAATCTTTTAAGTGAGGAGAAGTATACAAGCCTACCTTATAACCTGCATCCTGAAGAACAGAAGCCAACATATGACTGGTAGATCCTTTTCCATTGGTTCCTGCAACATGTACTGTCTTAAAACTATTTTGAGGATCTTTTAAATGCGCCATTAGCTTTAGTGTGTTCGATACATCTACTTTATAAGCAGCAGCACCAACACGCTGATACATTGGCAATTTATTAAAAAGCCAAGATATGGTCTCTCTATAATTGATAATTAATTATTTTATGATTAACTTTTTTGTGAATTTCATGCTGTCAGAAATAACTTGTACATAATAAACTCCTTTATTTAAATCATCTAAAGAAAGCGGAACCTCATCGCTTTTATTTTCAATATCTTTATTCAAAACAATTCTCCCTAACTGATCATACATAATTATTGAACTATTTTCAGAAGGGTCATCTAGTGAAATAGTAACATGGTTTGATGCTGGATTGGGATACATCCTAAATCCTGAAACCAAAGGGTTATTATTAATTCCCAATACATTTTCACCGATGTCCATTTTATAACTGGAACGCCCATAAGTTGCGGCATACATGTATTCTGAAGCCTCGTGAATAAACAAATCGTTGATAACTACGGAAGGCATATTTTCTCCAAATGGCTCCCAATTAGCACCATCGTCTAAGGAAGACAACACACCGATATCAGTACCTAAAAACAAGTTTCCATACTGATCTTGCACGATATCATTAATTGGAATGTCTGGTAAGCCTTCAGAAATATCCACCCAATTTTCTCCAGAATCTGTACTCTTATAAACATGTCCATCATCTTCTCCATACCGATATCCAGAAAAGGTAACATATAGGCTATTTACATTTTCTCTAGACGCCAAAACTTTGGTAACCCATCGGTTTGGCAATGCATCTGAAATTTTTGTCCAATTAGCACCTCCATCACTTGTTTCCCAGACATTCCCATCGTCGGTTCCTGCAACTATTACATTACTATTTATAGGTGAAACGTCAATGCTTGTAACGGTTCCAAAATCAAGATTCCCTGCATAAGGCCCATTGCTTAAATCTGGACTTATAGATGTCCAATTTCCTGCAGCATTTGTAGTTTTATAGACTTTTTGTGTTCCATAATAAAGTGTTTGAGAATCATTAGGATCTAGGGTCAATGCAGTATCCCAATTATTGGTATCACTTGAAATAATTCCGTTTAATGCTCCGCTAAAAGAAGTTCCATTATTGCTTGATTTCCCTAGGTTTCCTCTTTGTGATAGCGCATAAATAACATTGGTATTTGTGGGATCTACTATTGGCTGAAATCCATCACCTCCATAAATTACCTGCCAATCACTAATGCCTCCAGTTTGAGTTCTTATCGTACTATTGTCTTGACTTCCTCCATAAATTTTATCTGAATTTTGTGCATCCACATAAAATCGATAAAACTGTGTGATGGGTAAGCTGTTATTTTTTAATGAGGAATTACCATCGTCGTTACTCACATACAATCCTCCATCATTTCCTATTAAAACTTCACCAGGAACTAAAGGGTTAAATGCCATTGCGTGTTGGTCTACGTGTACATTTGGAAAGGTGGAGTTCCAAGTCATTCCTCCATCGACAGATTTTTCCATTACAAAACCTGAATTATAAATAATATTTTCATTGGTAGGATCAATAAATATCCCCCCAAACCACCAGTGATATGAAGTACCATTACTTATTGAATTTACTTCAGTCCACGTATCTCCGCCATCAATTGTTTTAAAAGTACCTTCTACGTTCCCAATTTTATCGGTATAAAATGCATAAAGCACATTCGGATTTGATTGTGAAATATCAATACTTATTCTTCCTTTAGAATTGGGATCGCTAGGCAATCCATTGCTTAGTTCACTCCAAGTATCTCCCCCATCTTGTGAGCGATATATTCTAGAGGTTTCGCCTCCATATTGACGATTAGTAGGTCGTCTTATTCGCTCCCAGCTTGCTGCATACAATATATCACCGTTATTAGGATGAATGGCCATGTCTATAATTCCTGTAGAATCACTCACTAATAATCGTTGTTCCCAAGTATCTCCTCCATTAATAGAGCGATACACTCCCCTATTGCTGTCTTTTCTAAACAATGGACCCATTGCGCCTACAAAAATTATTTCATCATCATTAGGGTCTATCAATACCTTACCAACACTACCTGAAGCAGGCAATCCTTTTGCTTGCCATGTTAAACCTGCATCTTCACTTTTATAAATACCGTTGCCGTCATAGGCTAAAGATCCACCTCCGGCATTTACTTCACCGGTGCCCACCCAAATTATATCGGTATTGTTTTTTGAAATTTCTATGTCACCAATAGAAAGCATTTCTTGCTCATCGAAAATAGGGATCCAATTAGCTCCTGCATCTATAGTTTTAAAAATACCACCTGATGCCGCTCCAACATAATACGTTTCTGAGGCATCAATTGGAATTTCAATATCTGAAATACGTCCACCAACATTTAATGGCCCTGAGAATTCCCAAACAGGAAGTACAGTGTTATTTCTATCAGCTTGTTGTTTTTTCCACTGTATGGCCTTTGAATAGGCATCTGTTTTAATTTCCCCGGTAGGATATGCACGTTGTACAAACATAAAATCGTTGGGTAATTTTTTAAAAACTTCCGTTTCTATAGCAGTAGTTTTTGTAGAATTAGTACAACTTGATAAGAATACTATTGCAATTAATAATAAAGTATAACGATACATAGCAGTTTTTTTAGTTGCTATAAAGGTATTAAAAATGAATTTTTAAAAATGAATTTTTTATAATTATTCAGAAAGACTAAATCGGTAAATAATTTTACCAATTTGTTTAGAAGGTGCTTCGGCATCTTTATTAAATTTAGTGGCTAATGCAGCTCTCTTTGCAGGCTCTAAAAGACATTTAGAATTATTGGTGGTACCGCGTACTCCTGGAGTTGCATTGATTACCTTTCCATTACGATCTACTTCAATACTTACCACCACAGTTCCTGCTTCATTACAATCCTGAACAAATTTCTTTTTATACAAAGCTTTTCGCCCGCCTAATAAATAATTTCCGTCACCATCCAATCCTTTTCCATTGCCATAATAACTTTTTGAATTTGGATCACCAGTAGGATCTCCTTTATCACCAGGGCTTTGATCATCTCCCTCTCCAGCTTTATCAACTCCATCAGATTTTGGGCCATTTATTAAACTAGAAAGTGCATCTGAAGTTGATTGATCTGGTTTAGGATCTGGTTTTTTTTTAACTTCTTTTTTTGGCTCTTTTTTTGAAACTACCTTAACTACCTCTTTTATTACATCTTTTTTTTCTTCCTTTTTTATTACCGGAGCTTCTTCAGTATCTTGGCTAACTACTTCTTCTTTTATTTCCGCTTTTTGTGCTTTTACTGGTTCTGGTGTTGTTTGTTTAGGAGCAGTTTTTATTTTTTCTTTTGGCTGTACATTTTCACTACCCGCATCCATCGTACCTAAATTTACTGCAATGCCATTTTCTGGAGGTGGATCTAAATAAGACAATCCTACATAAAAAAACAATAGCAGTATCATCACATGTAAAACTAATGTGATGGCCATACTCTTTTGTTTATGTTTGGTATTTAATAAGCGCATTTTATGGTATTAATAGAAAAGAGATTTTTCGCATTTGTGCCGAATGACAGTACCTAATTTGGTCTTACAGCCAACACTACTTTATAGTTATTCTGGTTTGCTATGTCCATTACAAAAACAGCATCTTCAATTGGAACCCCCTCTTCTGCACGAAGAATTAAAGTAGGTTTTTCCTGACCAGCAAATACTTTTTTTAATTCCGTTTCTATAGTGTATTCACTTACTCGTTCTTTGTTAACATAATAAGCACCATCCTTTGTGATACTCACTGACGCATTTTGCTTATTGGTAGATTTTCCTTTGGCTTTTGGCAAAATTAAATCCAAAGCATCCGGTGTTATTGAAGGTGATGTTAATAGAAAAAAGACCAGTAATAGAAATACTATATCCGTCATTGAGCTCATACTAAACTCCGCACTCACTTTATTTCTTCCTCTTAAATTCATGAAGCTGGTTCATTTAAAAGATCTAAAAAGTCTACAGCAGTTGCTTCCATTTGATGCACCACCTTATCTGTTTTAACAACGATGTGATTGTAACCTATATAGGCAATAATCCCAACGATTAATCCAGCCACCGTTGTGGTCATTGCGGTATAAATACCTTCGGCTAAAGTTCCCATTTCTGCTTGACCACTGCTTGTTGCCAAGGTATGAAATGCCAATACCATCCCTATCACAGTTCCTAAAAACCCAATCATTGGAGCAGCACCAGCTATGGTAGCAAGGATACTTACATTCTTTTCTAATTTGTATACTTCTAATTTTCCTGCATTTTCAATTGCGGTATTGATATCTTCTAATGGGCTTCCAATTCTTGAAATTCCTTTTTCGGTTAATCTTGAAACTGGTGTGTTTTTTTGAGCACATAATACTTTTGCAGCTTCTAGATTACCGGAACTTACATTATTGCGTATTTGATCCATGAAATTAACATCATAATCAGTAGCTGCTTTTATTGCAAATAATCTTTCAAAATAAAGATAAACAGCAGTAAATAAAAGTACAAATAGCACTCCTATAATAATTTGTCCTGCCATACCTCCATCCATCAGTAATTCCATGATGGACAGTGTTTTTTCTTGAACTAATGGCTCTAAGGTCTCTGCAGTTTCAGAACTGTCTTGAATAAAAATACTTAACATATAAAATAGGTTTATTGAATAACGTTTATGTTATTCATAAATTGTGAGACATTTAATTGTTTAGGCAAAAAGCACCCTTTCTAAAAGTATAAATAGAGCTGCTCCTGCAATAAAACCTGCAAATGCTAACCAGGCAATTTTTTTAAGATACCATATAAAATCTATTTTTTCCATTCCCATTGCTGCTACTCCAGCAGCAGATCCAATAATTAACATACTTCCTCCTGTTCCAGCAGAATACGCAATAAAATGCCAAAGGATTGAATCGGCAGGTGCATCATACATACCAATTGATGCAGCTACTAGAGGGACATTGTCAATAACTGCAGAACAAATTCCTAATAGCACCACTACAACATCTTGATTTGGTATGGCTGCTTGCAATACTTCTGCTAAATAACGAAGTGTCCCTACTGGATCACCATTTTCTGCAACACCATAAACTAAACTCTCTAAACCAGCCACCGCCATTAAAATTCCTAAAAAGAATAAAATACTTGCAATCTCAATGCGAGATAATGCTTTATGGGCTGAATAAAGATGGCGTTTTGACTTTGGAAAATCTTCTTCTGGGTGAATGTATTCTGAAACTAACCATACGACTCCTAACGCAAGCATCATTCCTATATAGGGAGGTAAGTGTGTAATTGTTTTAAAAATTGGCACAGAAACAATCATCCCTAATCCTAGAAACAACATCGTTTTACTACTTAATAAACGTTCAACCGCAACATCTTTAATCGCATCTGTTTTAATATTTCCTTTAAAAACTTTTAAATATCCTGCGATAAAAAATGGTATTATAAAACAAACTATAGAGGGTAATACTACTGTTTTTACTAAACCTAAAGCTGTTACCTTATTAGCGATCCAAAGCATCGTTGTAGTTACGTCTCCAATTGGAGACCAAGCACCTCCAGCATTTGCGGCTATTACTACCATTGCTGCATACCAAAGACGTTCTTCTTTATCTTGTATTAATTTTCGCAATAAGGTTATTAGAACGATGGTTGCTGTTAAGTTATCTATTATTGCTGAAAGAATAAAGGCTAAAATTCCGATGATCCATAATAACTTTTTCTTGCTTTTTGTATTTACTGCTCCTTTTAATATTTCAAAACCCCTATGTAAATCTATAATTTCAACGATGGTCATCGCTCCAATTAAAAAGATAAGAATTTCGGAAGTTTTTCCCAAATGATGTAATAAGGTATTATCAAAACCGTGTTCTGCTGCTTCTCCACCGGAGAGAAAGTTAAAAACATTTTCATGAGTATCAATAACATCAAACCAACCCAAATGAAAACCAATAGCAAGTAATGCCCAAATAAGAGCTGCCATAATTAATGCAGGTACTGTTTTATCAAGTTTTAAGGGATGTTCTAAAGTAATTGAGAGGTAACCTATAACAAAAATCAAGATAATTATAGAAGTCATAAAGAGGTGTTTTTTTAAAAAATTAAATGCCCAAAATAAAAAATAAAATTAAATATTTAGGGCTTAAAATAGGCTTGCAAATATATAATGAAATTAAGCCTTTTCCAATGGATTTTTAGGAAAAAATACAACTCCTGAGGAATGATCTTTTTTTGCTCCAGTCACACTTTTTAAACAATTATTTTCGTTCCTTAATTTTAAAATTCCCAACAAAGCAAATATTAAAGCTTCTTTAAATTCAATCAATTCTGCTGGTGGAATGATTAAATTTATTTTTTTATAATTATTAGTACGTTCTATTAAATAGGAGTTATAGGCACCCCCTCCCGTAACTAAAATATTCGAATCTTTTTTAAATTGATTTGATAACTGAAAGGCGACATGTTCAGTTATGGTATGCAATTGATCTTCAATTGAAATAGCTGGGGATTTCAATAATGGGAATACCTCATTTTTTACCCATTCCAATCCCAAGGATTTTGGTGGATTCATTGTATAAAAAGGCAAATCGTTCAATTGTTGAAACAATTTCTTAGATAATTTTCCTCCACGAGCTAAATTCCCACTTTCATCAAATGAATAACCCTTTTGTTCTGCTAAATAATTAAGTACAATATTTACAGGACAAACATCATAGGCTATTCTTTTTGATTTCTGTTGTTCTATTTTTTCTTCAAAAGAAACATTTGCAAATCCACCCAAGTTCAAACAATAATCATATTCACTAAACAGTAATCGATCTCCAATGGGAACCAATGGAGCACCATTGCCCCCTAAATCTAAATCTTGAACTCTAAAATCACAAACTACTTTTTGGTTTATTAATGAAGCAATTTCAAGTAAATTACCTATTTGTAAGGTAACACCTTTTTGAGGTTCATGCAAAATTGTATGCCCATGACTACAAACGGCATCTAATTTAGATATCTTTTTTCTGGATATGAATTCTAAAATAACCTCAGCTAAATAAATGGTGTATTCAGAATTTAGTGCTGTTAATTTTTGTTCAGAAAAAGATATTGCTTTCTGCAATTTATCTTTCCAGCCTTTAACGTACGAGACCGTTTCAGATGATATTATTTTATAACTCCATGTTCCATTTTCTGATACATTAAAAATGATTTCAGCTACGTCAATTCCATCTAATGATGTTCCACTCATCACCCCCAAAACATGATATGTTAATTTTTTCAAAACTAAAACTTATTTAGACTTTAAATATACAAGACCCTTATGGTTTCTTCAAAACTAATAACAATAAAATTATACAACAATCGAAACTATTTCTAATTTGACAATTGAGATTTAAAAAGGTATATTTACACTCTATTTATCAAACTATTTAACACTGTTTTTAATGGATTTTAAGCTTACTGAAGAACACATTATGATTCGCGACGCAGCTCGTGATTTTGCAAAGTCTGAATTATTACCGGGAGTAATAGAAAGAGATAACAAACAAGAATTTCCTACCCAACAAATAAAAATGATGGGAGAAATGGGCTTTCTTGGAATGATGGTAGATCCGAAGTATGGTGGTGGCGGAATGGATACGCTTTCTTATTCTTTGGCTATGGAAGAGATTTCAAAAATCGATGCTTCAGCAAGTGTGATAATGTCTGTAAATAATTCTTTGGTCTGTTATGGAATAGAAAAATATGCTAATGAAGATCAAAAACAAAAATACCTTACTCAATTGGCTACTGGTAAAAAATTAGGTGCTTTTTGCTTGAGTGAACCTGAAGCAGGATCTGACGCTACTTCACAAAAAACCACTGCTATTGACAAAGGAGATCATTATTTATTAAATGGAACAAAAAACTGGATTACCAATGGAGGTTCTGCAGATTATTATATTGTAATTGCTCAAACAGATAAGGAAAAAAAACACAAAGGAATCAATGCTTTTATTGTTGAAAAAAGCTGGGATGGATTTGAAATAGGGGCCAAAGAAGATAAATTAGGAATTAGAGGAAGTGATACGCACTCATTAATGTTTAATGATGTCAAGGTTCCTAAAGAAAATAGAATTGGTGAAGAAGGATTTGGATTTCCATTTGCCATGAAAACACTGTCTGGGGGAAGAATAGGAATTGCAGCACAGGCTTTAGGTATTGCTGCTGGCGCATATGAATTAGCAAGAGACTATTCTAAAGTAAGAAAATCTTTTGGTACTGAAATTTGTAACCATCAAGCTATCGCTTTTAAATTAGCCGATATGCATACGAATATTGAGGCAGCTAGAATGTTAGTTTATAAATCTGCATGGGATAAAGACCAAGGAAATAACTACGATATGAGTAGTGCAATGGCAAAGGTATTTGCGTCGCAAGTTGCAATGGACGTTACCGTAGAAGCCATTCAAGTTCATGGTGGTAATGGCTACGTAAAAGATTACCATGTTGAACGTTTAATGCGTGATGCTAAAATCACTCAGATATATGAAGGAACTTCAGAAATACAAAAAATTGTAATTTCTAGGGGATTATTAAAAGATTAATAAAAGATTAATAAAATGAAAAAAAACCACTACCTATTAATAGCTATTGTCCTTTTGATGTTTACTGGATGCAGTACTTCTGTAAAAGTATTAAGTGCATGGAAAAGTAAAGACATAGACCAGATGACCGATAGAAATATATTGGTGATTGCAAGAACCTCAGACCTTGAAATACGTGCTGATTTCGAAAGTAGCATCGCAAATAAATTAAGAAACGCTGGTTATAAAGCTACTGAAAGCTTTACTAGGTTTCCAAAAATGGATCATGACGAGGAAATGACAGAAGAAAAGCGAAAGCGTATTCTTGATATTTTTGGTTACGAAGGATATGACGCCATATGCATAAGTGTACTTAAAGATTATTCGGAAACTGAAACCACCAATTATTACAATGATTATTATGGAGGTGGTATGGGCATGATGGGACCTTACAACTCTTATTACCCATCTTATTATGGAGGTTTTAATAGTTATTATGCGCATCCCTATTCATACTCTACTTTTGGAGATTATTATGGTTATGGTGGTTCTTATACCACGATTGATAAAAAATATGTGCTTGAAACATTATTCTATAATTTAAATAATGACGACGACGAGCAACTTATGGCTGCTACTACAACAATAATAGAAAACCCAAGGGATGCTGTAAAAACTGCAGATAAATACACTGAAAAAATAGCAGAAAGCTTAAAAAAACTAGATAAATAGTAATTCAATACGTTTATTATAAAAAAGGCCTGACAACAACTGTCAGGCCTTTTTTATAATTGGAATCTAGGTATTGAATGTTATAAGCCTCTTAAAAATCACATAAAGAAATTCCATACAATTCCAAATCGAATCACGGCATCACGATACGGATATCCAAGAGCTGAAAAATAAGTATTGGTCCTTGAAAATAATGCATTAAAATTTTCATATTTAAAATAAAAACGAATTTGTTGTACTCTTGCATTGAAGAAAATATCAAATTGAGGATATCCTCCTAGCTCTGTATCATTTTGGACATAAAACTCTGCTAACACAGCATCATAACCATTCATCATATAGTTGGAATAATATTTAAAGGTGACTCCAGTTTGCGCAAACAATGCTCTTTTAAACCAATGATCTTTAAAATACAATGTATTTCTTGTGATAAATTGAGGCAATTTTAAAACCTCTTCACCATTTAAAGCATTTTGATACAAGAGCGTGTTGTCCAATCCAAACTTCTTATATTTAAATTCCTTTTGTAATTTTACTTTTACATAATCCACTCGTTCTCCATATTGTTGTGGCGTAGGGGTAGAATCATTTTCTTTAATAGAAAAATACGCATACTTATTAATACCTGTATAACTCAGAGACATATTAGCAATTTTATGAGATTTAAAATCTACTTTTAACTGCTGCGTTTTTACATTTTCAAAATTATTTTGCCAATTATAATTAATGTAATCACTTTGGTTTAATAAGAAATTAAAGTTTGGCGCAGTAGTATGAGTTTTAATTTCTGCACTAATTTTATGAGCGTTTTTAATAAGGTAAGAAGCTCCGGCTTGTAAAAAATTACCGTCATAATTTCCCGAAATATTAATAGCTCCTTGACCAAATAATTCAAATCCTTTATATGTTTTTTTGTAAGAGGCGCCCGCTTGAACCAAGTCACCTTTTAATCTATTTTCAATCCTACCTTCATCAAATATGATGACACTATTATATCCATAATTATAATCCGTATACCCAATAAAAGCACTTAGACTTCCTATATTGTTATTTTCAAAACGAGTATATCCTTGAATGTTGAAATCTTCAAGCTTTCCTTTTTTATACAAATCAGAAGTTTTGTAAGACTCCCCATAATCATCAAAGGGAACATCTTGCTTAAACACATACGATTTATCTTCAAAGCTCATTACATTACCAATAAAAAGCTTGTTTTGGTCGGTACTATCTTTTTTGGTGATCAACTCAAACTCTTGTTTTCCGTAAACACGAAACCCTTTTAATTCATTTTCTGCATCTTGAAAATTTACTTCTAACCGTCCCCGATCTCTAAATTCACTATTATTACTCTCAAACAACAAAACAGATTCATCCGTAAGCCCTCCGTTTTCTTGGTTGACAAGATCCAATGCCATTACATGTGCTAAAATATTATATCGATTATTTTTTGTGTGATAATTTGTAGTAAAACTAAAATCTCCTGTACTTGTCAAAGCATGTTGATAAGCCCCTAAAGATCGTACTCCCTTGTATGCAATAGAAAAATTAAATTGTTTTGAAGTATTTATTGAAAAAAATGCGTCTAATTGCTGTCCTTGTTTAAATGCAGTTTTAAAATACAATTCTGTTAAAGGAGTGGGTAAATTATAATACTTCATGTCTTCAATTTCACGATAGCCAAAATGATGAGATTGAGCTACAAATAATGGTTTTAAATTTAAAATATCGAAGTCGTAGCTTAAATTATTATAGGGTTGACCTACGTTTGAAAATTCTTGCAATTCAAAATTATCCTTTCGTAAATAGTTGAATTTATATTCTCTTTGAATGGTAAGCGAGGTATCTACAAAAGTAGTATCTCGTTTGGCTGAAATAATTTTATATAGGCTTATAGAAGGTTTTTCCTTCTTATTCTTTTTAGTGCTCTCTCTTTTATTTTGAGAAAAAACTATTGCTGAAGAGCATAATAGAAGAAATAAAAAAAACGTTTTGCGCATCTATTTTTAACTTACCAAGCAAAGGTATACTTTTGAATGGAATATTTAAATAATGAATTCCGTTAAATGTGTTAAAACTAAAAATCAATAAACAATTAATTGAATGCGGCACTGATGAAGCTGGCCGAGGCTGTCTTGCTGGTCCAGTAACAGCAGCTGCTGTTATATTGCCTGAGGATTTTAAAAATGAAATTTTAACAGATTCAAAACAACTTTCAGAAAAAAAACGAGCGCTTTTAAAGTCTATAATTGAAGACCAATCAATTTGCTTTGGAGTTTCTCACATTATGATGAGGAAAATTGACAAAATAAATATTTTAAACGCCTCCATTTTAGCGATGCATAAATCTATTGAAAAACTCTCCAAAAAACCTGATTTTATAGCTGTTGATGGCAACCGTTTTAAGCCTTTTTTAGACATCCCATATCAAACCATCATAAAAGGAGATGGAAAATATTTACATATAGCAGCAGCATCCATATTAGCAAAAACGTATCGTGATGCATATATGGAAGAGATTGATAAAGAATACCCTATGTTTAATTGGAAACAAAACAAAGGCTATCCCACCAAAGAACATCGAGAAGCAATTAAAAAATACGGAATTACTAAGTATCATCGCAAAAGTTTTCAGTTGTTACCCGAACAATTCTCACTAAATTTAGATATTTAAGTTTGATTGTTAAAAACCCGACAATAAACTTTTTAATTTCTACTTGATTCTGTTGTTTTCCTTATTATTTTTGTGATATGAAGGTTTTTATTCCATCCATAGTATCGGTATTCCTATTTAGTTTTTTTATAAGCTGCGATCCAGTACCTTCAAAATTAAAAGAGCTTACAGATTTCATCCCCAAGAATCCTTCAGTGGTATTAACTATCAATGATTTTGAAGCTTTAAAATCTGACCTTAAGAATAATAGTTTCCTTGCTAAATTAAAGAACTCTAAACCCTATTCTTATCTTAACAATAAAGAGATTTTTAATCACTTAAATCCTAGTTCAAAAAGTATACTATGTATATCTGAAGAAAATGACAAATCTTCATTTACTTTTATTACGAAACTAAGCGAAAATCTATTTAATTTAGATTCCATACCTGATAAAACTATAGAAAACATTTCGTTTAATTCTTATACTCTTCAAAAAGTAATTATCAACGAACAAGCTATTTTTACAACTATTAAAGACAGTATATTTGTTGTGTCAAATTCACAAAAAGTATTAGAACAGCTACTAAGCGGGAAAAATGAAAATGATGCAGTTTTTAAAAAAATAACAGCACTAAGTAACCATCAGGATTTAACAGCAATTATTCCTGCTAATGAGATTTTAGTAAACCAAGCTTTATTATTTAATTTTGCTTCTTGGGCAGCACTTAATATTGAAGTTTTACCAGATGCATTAACCGCTTCAGGAGTTGTATTAGCAAATGATTCAGTTTCGCAATTGGTATCTATTTTTAAAGGTTTAAATCCTCAACAAAATGATATTGCAAAAGTTACTCCAACCAATGCTAATAGAGTTGTTTCATTAACATTTGATGATTTTGCATTATTTCAAAACAACCTTCAAAACTTTAGGGGTATTAAAAGTGTCAATAGTGAAGAAACTATTTTATTTGAAGCGATTAGTGAAGTAAGTAAAATAAGTTTTTCAAAAGGGAATGCAATTGTTTTAAAGAGTTTTGACATAGGCCTTACTAGCGAGGCATTATTTAATTATAGCAGCCCTAAAGCCTCATTTAAAGGCATAATGATACATCACTTTAATGAGCCAAATTTATTTGTAAATCATTTTTTAACTTTTACAAATAAAACTGCTCCTAAAGAAGTATTTATTTTAGATAATTTCTTTATTTTTTCTGAAAATGAAGAAGTTACTCAAAACATTATCAATTCTTATTTAACTAATAACTGTCTGTCATCTACCTCCTATTATAAAGAAGCGCTTTCTCAACTTAGTGACGAGTCTTCCTTGTTAATTATGATGCTAAACGGAAATTATTCAGGAGCAATTTCTAACCTTCTAAAAATTAAAACAGAAACTGTTTCTTTTAAAAAGTATCCTATAGCGATACTTCAGTTCAATTATGACCGTGATTTTGCTCACGTAAATTTTGTTTGTAAAGAGACGAGTTTTTCAAGTAGTAATAACCTTAAAGGAAAAGTAACACAAATTAACAGTATTCAATTAGAAAACGAACTACTAAATGATCCTACTTTTTTCAGTAATCACAAAACGGGAGGAAAAGACATCGTTGTTCAAGATGTTACAAACAAGTTGTATTTTATTTCTTCTGGAGGAAAAATTTTATGGACAAAGAAGCTTAAGAATCCAATATTAGGTAAAGTAAAAGAAGTTGATCTTTTACGAAATGGCAAAAAGCAATTGGCATTTACGACCAAAAATAATTTTTATATTTTAGACAGAACTGGGAGAGCTGTTACTCCTTTCCCCAAAAAATTTAAAGACAACATCACCCAAGCACTTTCTGTTTTTGATTATGATAATAATCGGAAATATCGCTTTGTAATTACTCAAGGAAAAGAAGTTTTAATGTTGGATAGCAAAGGAAAAAAAGTAAAAGGATTTAAGTTTGAAAAATCAACATCAAAAATTGTATTTCCACCTCAACATTTTAGAATTAACAGTAAAGATTACATCACTATTGCGGAGGAAAGCGGGAAATTAAACATTCTTAGCCGAGTAGGTAAATCAAGAGTAACTGTATCTAAGGCATTCGATTTTTCCAATACTCCAATCACATTAGAAAATACAAAATTAGTAATTATCAATAAAGACAACTCTAAAAATAGTGTTGATTTGGATGGGGAAACGGTTACAGATAAATTGGAAGTAACAAGTTATTATTTTACTGTCAAAGGAAAAAATAAAGTAACTTTAGATGATAATTTAATGCGGATCAATGGTGTTTTAATCGAATTACCTTTTGGAATTTATACAGCACCAACTATTAGTATTGTTAATCGTAAAACCTTTATTTCAATTACTGAAACACAAGAAAACAAACTATACGTTTATAATAAATCTGGAAGTCTGCTATCTGGATTCCCTGTTTATGGAACTTCTATAATAGATCTTGGAGATCTAACAAAAAATGGTAAAACAAATTTTGTTGTGAAAGGTGCTGCTAAAAACATTCTTCTTTACGAAATACACTAATTGATTTTTTTTTGTAAACCTACTCAACTAACTAATTTTTATAATTAGGAAACGGGCTTGTTAAAATTTATCATACTCACGAAAAACAAAAATTTACAAACTCCAATAACAAAAACGCAAGTAAATGACTAATAGTGATCAGTAAGCCTGCGCTAGGCTTGTCAATTATAATCATTAAAAAAAATAAACATATAAACTTAAGAATAAAGCTTTTTTTCAGCTTCAAACAAATCTAAAAAATGAAAAAGTAATTTTTCTTTTACTTCTATTAGGGAAACTTCAGACTTTCCTAATTCTACATTTAATGAGGTAACTGCTTTTCCTTTTATGCCACAAGGAATCATATGATCAAAATAACCCAAATTGGTATTTACATTTAATGCAAACCCGTGCATGGTTACCCAACGACTTGCACGCACTCCAAAAGCACATATTTTTCTTGCAAAAGGAGTACCTACGTCAAACCATACACCTGTTTCGCCCTTAGATCGCTCTCCTTTCAAATCATATTCAGCCAATGTTCTTATAATCATTTCTTCCAGAAATCGAAGGTATTTATGAATGTCTGAAAAAAAGTTTTCTAAATCTAATATAGGATAACCAACTATTTGCCCAGGCCCATGGTAAGTAATATCTCCACCTCGATTATTTTGATAGAAAGTAGCTCCTATTTCGGATAATTTTTCTGCAGAAATGAGTAAGTTTTCAATATGTCCACTTTTACCTAAAGTATATACATGAGGATGTTCTACAAACAAAAAATAATTAGGAGTATCTAAGGATGTTTCTTCCCTTCTATTTTTTATTTTTATATCAATAATAGCCTTAAAAAGTTTTTCTTGATATTCCCAAGTATCTTTATAATCTTTGATTCCTAGTTCCTGTATTCCAATTTGTTTATTCAAGAGATTATTTTTCTAATTCAACTTTTAAATGTAATAATGGTATCCGTTTTCAACTTAGCTCAAGCATCACTAATATCTCCAACCATCTTTCTCAAGCCACTTAAATCTATAGAGAGTGAATTTCTGCTATGATTTATATCATCTATGACCATGGTAAGCTAAGTTATTTTAAGCAACATAGTATAATCTATTTTGGATTATTAATAATAATTAGCGCTGCAATAACACCAGGAATCCATCCACATAAAGTTAGAATGAAAACGATAATTATAGATCCACAGCCTTTATCTATAACTGCTAACGGCGGGAATATGATTGATAAAATTACTCTCCAAATACTCATCTATGCAAATTTACAATTATTAATTAATCTATAGGTCCATATAAAATTCCTTTTGTTACAAGTATTGATTAACACATAGTTTGTTATTATATTTGTAATTATTTTTTACACAATTTCTATGCAATTATCCGAACAGGAACAAGTACGAAGAGAAAAGCTCACAAAACTAAGAGCATTAGGCATTAACCCATATCCAGCAGATTTATTTCCGGTGGATGCGATGACATCGGATATTAAACATAATTTTGAAAACGGTAAAAAAGTAATTATTGCTGGACGATTAATGTCTCGTCGCATACAAGGAAAAGCTTCATTTGCAGAATTGCAAGATTCAAAAGGTCGAATTCAAGTATATTTTAATAGAGATGAAATTTGTCCTGGTGAGGATAAAGTACTTTATAATGATGTCTATAAAAAACTATTAGACATTGGTGATTTCATTGGTATTGAAGGAGAATTATTTACTACTAAAGTAGGGGAAAAAACAGTGATGGTTAAAGGCTTTAAATTACTTTCAAAAGCTTTAAAACCATTGCCATTACCAAAAACAGATAGTGAAGGAAATACCTTTGATGAATTTAATAATCCTGAATTGCGTTACCGCCAACGTTATGCAGATTTAGTAGTAAACCCAAAGGTAAAAGAAGTATTTATAAAACGTACTAAGTTATTTACAGCGATGCGTACTTTCTTTAATAATAGTGGTTATTTTGAAGTTGAAACCCCTATCCTGCAATCGATCCCTGGCGGTGCAGCTGCAGACCTTTTAAAACACATCACAATTCTCTAGACATTCCAATGTATATGCGAATTGCTTGTGAATTATATTTAAAAAAATTAATCGTTGGTGGTTTTGATGGTGTCTATGAATTCGCAAAAACCTTTAGAAATGAAGGTATGGATCGCACTCACAATCCAGAATTTACGATGATGGAAATCTATGTAGCCTATAAAGATTACAATTGGATGATGGATTTAACAGAAAAATTATTGGAATTCTGTGCTACGGAAGTAAACGGGAGCTCAAAAACTACTTTTGGAGAATATGAAATTAATTTTAAAGCTCCGTATGCTAGAGTGACGATGGCAGCATCAATCGAGCATTATACGGGTTTTAACATTTTAGGAAAATCGGAAGGCGAAATTAGAGAAGTTGCTAAAGGAATGGGGATTGGTGTAGATGAAACGATGGGTAAAGGAAAATTAATCGATGAAATTTTTGGTGAAAAATGTGAAGCCAATTACATCCAACCTACTTTTATTACAGATTACCCAAAAGAGATGAGTCCATTAACCAAAGAACACCGTTCTAACCCAGATCTTACTGAACGATTCGAGTTGATTATTTGTGGTAAAGAATTAGCAAATGCTTATTCTGAATTAAACGACCCAATTGACCAAAGAGAACGTTTTAAAGATCAAGTAAAATTAGCAGGACGTGGTGATGATGAAGCTACAGAATTTATAGATCAAGATTTTTTAAGAGCTTTAGAATATGGAATGCCTCCAACATCAGGAATGGGAATTGGAATGGATCGTTTAATTATGTTTTTAACTAATAACGCTTCCATACAAGAAGTACTATTCTTTCCTCAAATGAAACCTGAAGTAAAACAGGTTGATATGAGTGATGATGAAAAAGCAATCATTAATATTCTAAAAGTTAATTCTCCAATTGAATTAAATGAACTAAAAACTCAATCGGGACTAAGTAATAAAAAATGGGATAAAACCATTAAAGAATTAACAAAAAAAAATATTGTCAAAGTAAATAAAACCGAAAATGGTTTATTTGTAGAGGTGGTTTAAAAACAAACCCATTACCATGAAATTAGCTCACAAAGCAGATTAATATTTCGCTGCTTTACCATTTGCAGCTGATTCTTTAATAAATGATCTTAAATCATCATTTGCTTTAATTAAATCTTCATTTCGCAAATACATCATATGACCACTTCGGTACCCTTTAAAAGTAAAACGATCCTTCATTTTTCCGCTAGGATCAACTTGTGATAAGGAATATTTTGCCGCAAAATAGGTTGTTGCTCCATCATAATAACCCGACTGATTTAAAACTTTTAAATAAGGATTGGTTGCCATTGCTTCTCGCAAACCATCCCTAGTGTTATTATTACGCCTATCCCAAGGATGTACATTTCCAAACATATTGTACTTTACATCTGTGGTAAAATTCAATTCTGTCTTTATATAATGATTAATTGCTGGAGTAAAGGAATGTAACCAAGAAGTAAGCTCTGGACTATAATCTGGACTTGTCCCCGCTTCCATTTTGTCCAATCCTAAATAACGAGAATCCAACCGACCTATAGTTTGACCTGTTTTATCACGCAAAAGTTCTTTCCAGAAAAAACTAGTAGGCACCTCTAAATTATGTTGTAAAATAACTTTTTTACTAAGTCCAGAATAGTATGACATTTTTTCGGCTACTTTATTTCTTTCTTTATTGCTAATAAACCCACCTTTTGCAAGTGCTGGCATTAATATGTTTATGGAATATTCTTCAGCTTCAGGGAGTATTTCTAATAAATCTTTGTTTTGCAATTCAGAAGATAATGCTTTGTGATACCAGGCAGCAGCAGTAAAATAAGGTAAATTAATTGCTGAGTATATAGGCTGCCCCGTGCTGTAAAGATTATAATCTGCTGGAGAAACTAAAATAACCCCATTTAAATACATCCATTGTGAGTTTTGTAATTCATTTGAAAGACCCATCACACGAGTGCCTCCATAACTTTCTCCAATAATATATTTTGGAGATTCCCAACGATTATGCCTGCTTACAAAAGTATTCACCCATTCAGCCAAATATTTAATATCTGCATTAATACCAAAAAATAATTTGTCATCAGGCATTTTTCCTTCTTTATCAGCAACCATACGAGAGTATCCTGTATTAACAGGATTTACAAAAACAATATCGGCAACATCAATTATTGAATTTGGATTACTTCTAAACCCATAAGGTTGTATAGGATAACCTTCTTCATCTATATTTAATATTCTTGGTCCTGTATACGCTATATGCATCCAAACAGATGCAGATCCAGGACCTCCATTAAAAGATATAATTAATGGCCTGTTTACCCTATCTTTTACATTGTTTCTAGTATAATAAGTATAAAATAAAGTTGCCATAGGATCACCTTCCTTATCCCAAACTGGTTGCGTACCAGTTTCAGCAGTATATGAAAACATTTCACCTTTTACAGTAGTATTATGTGTGGTTTTCACAAGAGTATCCAAAGGAATGGATCTACTTTGCGAGAAAGATAAAAGGGTTCCTAATAACATAAAAGCAGTAACTAAGTATTTCATAATAATAATTTATTGTTTTTAAAATTTAAATATACTTAATGACTAAAACTATCTGTGTTAAAATAACATATAATTACAATTTTATTTTACTGTTTAAAATTATTTTTAATTCAATTAAATTATTTATTAATAGAATCAAAATTGTATTTTAGTAAAAAAATACTTAATGAAAAAGTTTTATATTTCTGGACTACTGCTATTAGCCCTAATAATGACTTCATGTAATGGTGACGATGGACTTATACCCATTATTGATGATGTTGACACAGGTCCAGTTACTCCTTTGGTTTTTGAAACTAACCTTTCGGAAATGGAAATTTTTAGTGGAGAATTATCTAATTTAACACCTGATTCAAACGTACACCTTTACGATTTAAATAGCCGTCTATTTTCAGATTACGCACATAAACAGCGATTAATTAGAATTCCCGAAGGTAAAGCTATGCAATATAATGGAGATAGTTCATTTCCTGTATACCCTGACAACACCTTAATATCTAAAACATTTTATTATTACGAAGATGAGGGAAACATTTCTTCAAATAAAATAATTATTGAAACTCGTGTTTTAATTAAAACAGAAGGAACTTGGAAATTAGGCAATTACATCTGGAACAATAATATGACAGACGCTATATATTCGGATGATGGAAGCATAGTCCCCATTAGTTATTTAGATGCTGAAGGAATCACTCAAGAAGTTCAATATCAAATCCCATCAAGTGAAGACTGTATCACTTGTCATCATAATTATGAAACTGTTCGTCCAATAGGACCTAAGTTAAGAGCTATGAATTTTAATCCAAATAATGAAGAAACTTCCATCAACCAGCTACAACATTTTATCAATATTGGACTACTTGAAGGCGTTTCAAATATTTCAGATATAACTGTTTTAGCAGATTGGGAAGACGAAGTAAATTTCAATATCCTCGAAAGAGGAAGGGCTTATATAGACATCAATTGCGCTCATTGCCATCAACCAGGAGGTTTTGTGCCGACAGGTTTCTTATTGGATTTTAGATTGGAAACCGAATTTTCTGAGACAGGAATTTACACACATAGAGGCCAAATTGAAGATCGTGTACAAAGCACTACTCCTATTTACTTGATGCCACAAATTGGAAGATCTATAGTTGACAGCGAAGGAGTATCTATGCTTATCGAGTATTTAGAAGCAATTGAAGAATAATTTATTTTTTGGTTTAATCCTTGTTTATTGGAAAGTAAAATCATTAAATTAGTAACCTAATTAAAATGAAAAAAATGAAAAACCTATTCTCATTAATCGCATTTGCATTTATAATGATGTTAAGTGTCCAAAATGTATCTGCTCAAAGTATATCTCAAAATCAAGATAGACCAGAAGTTATTGCAAAAACTCAACTTTTAGAATTATCTAACCAGTTAGAATTGACTGGGGAACAATCCAGAACTTTATACAGAGTTCTAGTAACTAAAGTAGTTAGTATAAGAAAATCTGAACTTGATGAAAATAAAGCAACAATGACAGCTGATAAGAAAAAAGCTGATGAATTATTTTACGCTCAAATGAAAAATATTTTAACTGCTGAACAATTTACAAAATGGAAAAGTTCTTTATAAAAAGAAATTTACTATTTATTGCATAAAAAAAACCTCTTCATTTTGAAGAGGTTTTTTTTATGCAATAATATTTTTTATCAATTTTTCACGCTATGAATATACAATTCTTGGCCAACATTTATATCATTACTATCCAGACCGTTATATCTTTTTAAAGCATCTACCGATACATCAA
>Ga0233439_10001514_pt1 | contig 29390 bp, 30 predicted proteins | sample SI_123_September_6_FD_182713 | JGI IMG/M metagenome (GOLD analysis project Ga0233439, IMG submission 182713) | Seawater microbial communities from Saanich Inlet, British Columbia, Canada - SI_123_September2016_100_MG | ecosystem: Environmental > Aquatic > Marine > Inlet | place: Canada: British... | reverse complement strand
CTTCTAGACCCACTCTGGCCTTAAATTCTGCTGTGTGATTCTTACGCTTTTTTGTTGTACTCATTTTTTAACCCCTTTGACACAGTTTACAACTTAAACTACTGTCTTAAAACCGGGGTCCACTATACCCCTTCACCATAAAAAACATTACGCAAGTACCTCAGAAATCTGATTATTCAACAATAGGAACTCCAAGCCACAAAGTCAAGATATTATTTTATTTTCTAAAAAACCAATGGGGTCAAAAAACCAATGGGGGTCAAACCAATGGGGGTCAGACTCGAATGAAATAACATGTTATGTTCTAAGTTATTCTTTTAGAAATAAGCGATAGGCATAAGATAAAATGACACGACTTCCTCGTTTTGTAATTCCTGGACAGCCACAACATATTATTCAGCGTGGAAATAATAGAGATATTATCTTTGTAGCTGAGACGAGCGGAACTATTGGCTTTTTTTGCTAACTATCCAGCAAGCCTGATTGGGATAGAGGCCTACGGAAACCCACATCACTGGGCTAGAGAGCTGAGAGGGAGGCTATTAGAACAGCAACTAGCAAAGCGTAGGGGCTAGGTAATCATAGGTTTAAAGCTAAAGTTGAAAAAATGCTTAATAGACAGGTGCAGCAAAAACCACGTGGAGATGATAGGCGGTCTGAAATATTTAAGAATAAATAGGGCATCAATCGAGTCTGACCCCATTGGTTTTTAAATAAGGAAATTATTGATCGTGAACACCGATTCGCATGCAACACCAAAAGTGTTCACGTTCCGGTGCGAATAGGTGTTCACGTTCGATAAGAATCAGTGTTCACGATGCATAAGATTAGGTGTTCATGATGGGTGCGAATATGCAAGAATGGTCGTAAGACAAGGAATTTAACACCTATTAAAGTTGTTTATTTTAACCCTGATAAAGATGAACATAATGTAACAGAAAACAAATGACAGTTAAAAAATATAGCCTGAACTATTAGTAAAGTAACAGGCGACATGAATCAACCATTACCGTTGTAAAAATACCTTGGAGGTATGGGGGAAAGACCCATGCTTGCAGAGCAAGTTTGATATCACGAATATGCGACAGGTTGGTTGACATTTAGCGATAGCGAGAACTATCTGTTAACGTGTAGCCGATATATCAAGTTGAATCCAGTTCGGGCGGGGATGGTAAACGATCCTGCTGAATATCCTTGGTCGAGTTATCATTATAATGCGTTAGGAAAAGAGAACCGCTTATTAAAGCTTCACTCTAATTAGGTGTCGATGAAGTCTCTTGCCTTGTTTAGCAATCATATTCCGAAAGCTGATAGGGGAGCTATTAGAACAGCAACTAGCAAAGCGCAGGGGCTAGGTAATGATAGGTTTAAAGCTAAAGTTGAAAAAATTCTTAATAGACAGGTGCAGCAAAAACCACGTGGAAGTGATAGGCGGTCTGAAATATTTAAGAGTAAATAAGATATCAATCGAGTCTGACCCCATTGGTTCCCCATTGGTTCCCATTGGTTCCCATTGGTTCCCATTGGTTCCCATTGGTTCTGACCCCATTGGTTGCCATTGGTTTTCCAGAGTGATTTATCATCTTTTGCTTAAAGTATGGAATGGGTGGATTTAATCTCATCATACTGACAGACAGTTGATAGACTGTTTGTTGTCGAAAATAAAATAATATCTTGACTTTGTGGCTTGGAGTTCCTATTCTTTTATTCTTGTGAACCAGACGAGCAAAATATATGAAAAACCTTTCCTACATAATGCTTCTCAGTATATCTATGAGTTTTAATGCGGTGGCTTGTTACGATAAAAAAGTAACAGATAAAGTGAACTTTGCTAATTGCGAAATACACGCGAAGCAAGGAGATGCAAATGCTCAGTACAATTTAGGTGTGATGTATCATAAAGGCGAGGGCACTACTCAAGATTATAGGGAAGCCTTAAAATGGTATGAAAAAGCTGCAGAGCAAGGACATGCCAGCGCACAATTAAATATTAGTATGTTTTATTTTACCGGCAAAGGCACAAATCAAGATTTAAATGATGCCTTAAAGTGGTACAAAAAAGCTGTGGCACAAGGGCGTGCTGGTGCTCAATACAATTTGGGTTTATGAGTAAACTTGGAGAAGGTTTTTTTCTGTGAAAGATATCTCTTTGCCTGCCATTGAGAGACCTAATAATCACCAACCTCGGTTTATATTTCCTGTGGTCTGTAAGGTGTTGTGGAAAAAAGTAATCTCACGAAATGCATAAAAGTCTGTTAAGCATGATAAATAAAGGCGTTCTGTCACCTATAAACCATATTTTTACTATACTTTTTGTATGTCGCTCATAATATGACCTGAGTTTTGTGGTTTATAATTGTTATATATTTGGTATTTTTGGATGCAAAATTGAAATTACTCAGCACACTTACTCTATGGCTATTTATACTCTGTATACCTATCCTTCTATTGTCGGCGAGCGTCGGTTGGACAACAAATAGTCTCTGGATGTATAAATATGGCTCGCACAAATACCATGTTGTTCAAAGCTTAGCTGAATCGGGATTACACTTGGCAGATATTGAGCTGGAGCAGGTTTACTCAGAGCTAACTGACTATTTTAATTCGGATAAGCAAAACATTAGGCTTACAGTTATTAAGGCAGGCAAACCCTTTGATTTGTTTACTCCAGAGGAAGTCATGCATTTCAGGGATGTCAAGGGACTGGTTCGGTTGGATTACTGGCTTTTTCTGGGGACATTAACTTATATTTTGGCTTATGCTGGGGGAAATCTCATCTGGCGACATAAATTATCGCTACGCCGGCTGGCATGGGCTGGAGTGGCTGGAGTAGGTGTTACTCTGGCCCTAATAGTGGCCGTTGGCTTAGGGTCATTAGTTGGCTTTAGCCAGCTCTTTTGGCAATTTCATCTTCTTTTCTTTAATAATGTACATTGGGCGGCTAAGGGGTATATGCTTATGATCTTCCCTTTGGGTTTTTTCTATTTTGCATCTCTGGTCTGTGTCAGTATCTTTGCTGGACTAGCCTTGATTGTGGCTGGCGTGAGCGGCGGGTATCTAGTGCTTACCAGAAATAATAATACTTAAGTCCCATTCTCTATGGGTGGTAATAGTGTTCTGTCCTCTATTCTGCCCACGGTATTGTTGCGCGGAATGAAAATTATGCTTATATTTTGAATATTAGGATCACATTTAAATAAAATATTTTGAAATGATCATTGTTAACATATCGACCATTTATATGCCCAATCACAACCGGCCAGCATTTTATCAAATATGTTGCTTATTATGGTTACTTTCTGGCTGTAGTACTCCCATTGGCATCACGCAAATTACTGCAGAAGAATCTTATAAGATTTCAACAATAAGTGCTCTTTCAGGAGCCGGTCAGGCTAGTAACAATACTAAAGCAGTGCTACAGCGTTTCAACTTAACAGAGCTTTATGAGCGTAATCCTCAGCAAGCCTTGCTTAATTTGCACCAAATTGCATTAACCGACGAACGACGCGATTTATTGTTCGCATTAGCAGAAATAAGCTATGCTTATGGTGAGAGCTTACCTGAAAACAGCTCCAACCAAACAGAAAGAATGGGTTCCAAGAATGTCTTTCTACAGTCAGCCATTTATGCTTATTTGTATTTGCTAGGTGAAAGTGACGAGGCATCGCCCAGTCCGTATGACAGGCGTTTTCGAGAGGCCTGTGAACTTTATAATAGGGCGTTAGGGTATGCCTTTCGGCAAGAACAAGGGAATGGTCTGTCATTTTCTGGTGGTAATCGCGATCTGCAAGTAGGAACGGTTAACATTTCATTGGTAACAAATACCTTAGGTTGGCACCTTGATGATTTTCAGGCGTTTTATTCAGCCGATACTTTTGATGTACATGGATTTACAGTACGCAACCGTAAGCCTGGATTAGGCTTGTCGGTCATCGGCGTAAGTAATGAAACCAGTTCATCGCCCAATGGAGGAAATATACCGATCACGGCATTTTTGCGCGTCAATAGTAGCTTACGAGATTTGCAGGCTGGACATAGTAGCGCACAGCTTGAGCTCTATTCGGCTTATGATGATATTGATGTCATGGTTAATGGGCAGCATATACCACTTCAATCTGATACAACAGCACCTCTTGCTTATCGATTGAATGATGCTGAGCTATGGAAAGCAGGTTTGAAAAACTTTATGTTTGGGGCTCAAATTGAAAACCACATGTTGTTAGATCAACCTTATCAACAAGGGCGTATTCCTGTGGTTTTAGTTCATGGAACAGGAAGCAGTCCGGTATGGTGGGCCGAAATGGTTAACACTTTACGCAGTGATCAGGATATTCGTAACCATTACCAATTCTGGTTCTATATCTATGCTAGTAGTGCACCTATTATAGTGTCAGCAAGAATGTTGCGCGATACGCTGACGGACATCGTTAAACAGTTTGATCCTGAGAATAAAGATGAGGCTATAGATCAGATGGTCTTAATAGGACACAGTCAGGGAGGCTTGCTAACTAAGCTTGCCGCTGTAGATCCGGGGGATAAGCTTTGGCGAGCCATAACTGAAAAATCGTTTGAATCGTTTGAATCGCTTGATATAGACCCACAAATAAGGTCCACTATACAGCATAACCTGTTCTTTAATCATTTGCCATTTGTGAAGCGTGTCATATATATATCTACTCCTCATCGTGGTAGCTTCCTAACTAAGAACTGGGTACGCAACCTGACTAGAACATTAGTGACATTGCCTTCAGATCTGATAAAAGGCGGTGCAGAGCAGTTTTCTAGATTGTCTGGTCAGTTGAAACTGTCCGCTTTTCTTCGAGACAAAATACCCACAAGCGTTGATGGTATGTCCCCAAATAACCCTGTAATGAAAGCCTTGGTTGAAATGCCGTTGGCACCGGGTATAACAGGGAATTCCATTATCGCTGTACTCCCCGGTAAGGACATCAAGACGGGTAATGATGGTGTCGTTGAATACAGCAGCGCACATATTGATGGTGCTGAATCAGAATATATTGTTAGAACAGGGCATTCGGCCCAAGGACATCCTCTGGCCATCGAAGAAGTTAGACGGATCCTCCTTAAGCACATAAATAAAAAATGAGTTAACAGGCGAAGCGAGGTAGCTCGGATTAGCGGAGCGTAATTAGCATATTAACAACCTCATTTTAAAATGAATAAAACAGCATGCCCAACTATCGATATGCATTTATTCCTAGAGAAACTTATTTTTTTACGGCTAATATTTTGTAACATCTGATAACAATTGATTGATTTGAGAGATCAACCTGTTAAGCGAGACAGTACGACAGTTGCTTGAACTGCATCCCTCCCAAATCAATGCCTGAGTTGTTTTACCTGCATATGTACATTCGACTGTATCAATGTAGTCGGTAGACTACCGCATGGAGTAAGTTACCGAGCATTTGGGTAATAGTGGTTCTGGCCCCTATTCTTCTAGGGTATTGGAAAATATGCGGGTACAATTAAGTTATCGATACGAGTTTTTTGTTACCGATGATTATGCTCTGCATAATATTTTACCGGATAGTATTGACAAGGCTCTCAGTCTGGGCAATGTTAGCTCGGACTATAGCGCTCATGTAGTGGGGGCTTAGTGCCGGTTATGAATTTTAGCTGCTTTAGTGATATATTGTTGAGAGTGTGCAACAATAACCAATTAAAGATTTTATAGGTGCGAAAATGGCAGTTGTATTAACAGAAAATGCTGCAAAGCAGATTCAGAAACAAATTGATAAGCGCGGTGAGGGTATAGGCTTGAAATTAGGCGTTAAACCTTCTGGCTGCTCTGGCTTTGCTTATACGATCGACTATGCGGATGAGCTAAAAGAGAATGAATCTGTATTTGAAACATTTGGTGTAAAAGTTGTTGTTGCCGATGAAAATATTGCAACTCTGGAAGGACTGCAGCTTGATTACGCTAAAGAGGGGATTAACGAAGCGTTTAAGTTCAATAACCCAAATGTAAAAGGCACTTGCGGCTGCGGAGAGAGTTTCTCAGTTTAAGCGCAAAAATCGGAAAACTGTTGGCAGTTTTCCGATTAGGATTGTGCATGAAATAACTCCGCTTCCAAATTTAGTTTTTTACTTTATTTCGTATTCGTTCTTGTCACCAGTTTTATAAAACCGAACTAGTGCTGCACCTATTTTGAAAAGATGAGTAAAGTAGGGAATCTTAGTGGTAAATCTAAGAGTTTGAATCGCTTCTATTAAACAATGCTAAATAGGTGTTGTACTAGAGTAATGAAATAGTTTCGTTACGTCCTTTGGTTTTAAATTCCAGTTTTCCTTCACAAGCTAACCAGCCTATTGCCCGCTCGATTTCTCTTTTATTGAGTTTGGTAACAGTGGTGATTTTTGTCGCACTCGCCGGACCGTTTTCATCCAAATAGCTCCATATTTTCCCTGCCGCTGTACCGATTGATTCGCTCATAGTTTTGCCTTATTAAATAAAAAATTAAGATTGTGGTTGTTCTGGAATGACAATATTTAGTTCCAATGTCTCTTGCTCATCATCACTCTCAAAATTAACAGAAATATCATCCTGGTTAATTTGAATGTATTTGCGGATGACATTTAATAGTTCTTGCTTTAGTTGAGGTAGATACGATGGCTGGTTGCGCTCAGTTCTTTCATGAGCAACTAGAATTTGTAAGCGTTCTTTAGCCAGTTTAGCCGAGTTCGGTTTAGTTGTCTTAAAATAATCTAGCAAGCTCATTACTTACTCCTAAATAAGCGACCAAAAAGTCCTTTTTTGTCTTCATCTATAAATCTATGTGGTTTGTCTTCCCCTAGATAACGATCAACAATATCACTGTATGATTGACCTGCCTTACTCGTTTCATCGAGAATAACAGGCGTGCCTGAATTCGATGCGTTCAATACTGATTTGGATTCAGGAATGACACCGAGCAGATGTAAAGACAGAATATCTTGTACATCTTCAACGCTGAGCATCTCGCCTAATTTCACACGGGTAGGGTCATAACGTGACAGTAACAAGAATTCTTTTATAGGTTCATCTCCATTCTCGGCGCGTTTTGATTTGCTCGATAAAATTCCCAGCATTCGATCCGAGTCACGTACCGAAGAAATCTCCGGGTTAGTCACTACAAAAGCATCATCTGCAAAATACATGGCTAAATTAGCTCCCCGCTCAATACCAGCAGGTGAGTCACATACTATGTATTTGAAAGTTTTGGCCAGTTCATCCAGAACTTTACCGACGCCTTCCTGGGTTAAAGCATCTTTATCGCGTGTCTGCGAGGCTGGAAGAATATAGAGCTGGTTACAGCGTTTATCTCGAATGAGGGCCTGATTCAAAGTCGCTTCTTCATTAATAACATTAACAAAGTCGTACACCACACGGCGCTCACAGCCTAAAATAAGATCCAGGTTACGTAAGCCCACATCAAAATCAATAACTGCAGTTTTGTGTCCTTTTTTAGCAAGCCCCATGGCAATTGCGGCGCTGGTGGTCGTTTTTCCGACCCCGCCTTTTCCAGAAGTTACAACGATAATTCTAGCCAATGGTTTCTCTCCTAAATATTTTGGATAATGATTGCGTGCTTGCTTAAATAAATTTGTACTGGGGTATTGCGTTCAGATTCGACTATGTCTTCACTGACCCGATAATTTCCTGCAATTGACACTAATTCGGCCTGTAAGTTCGAGCAAAAAATACGCACATTTTCATTGCCTTGTACGCCTGCTAAAACACGCCCTCTAAGCGCGCCATAAACATGAATGTTTCCCTCTGCCAAGATTTCAGCGCCGGCACTTACCTGGGCAATAATAATCAGGTCACCTTTTGCATAAACTCGCTGACCAGAGCGGATAGGCTGGTTGATAATGGTCGTTTCTACAGTAGCTGTTGCTGGTTTTTCTGCCTCATCAGCTACTTCCGGGCTAACCTTGCTTATCTTTTTTTCTGTCGTGTCTGGCTTAGAGTTGCTACTGCGAGCAGAAAGCCCGGGTAGCATTAAATCATTCGCGATTAGCTGTTGTTCTTTTGTGCCGCCACGTATGCCGATTGGAAACATGCCGGCATTACGAATTGCATCGACTAAGAGGGCAAGATTAATCTCTTGCTCTGGTAGTGCTTGCAAGTCTATCAATAATGATGAATTTGTAAAAAAATCGGGTGCCTGTTTAATTTTTTCATGTAATTGATGGGTAATGGCATTAATATCTGAGCTAAATAGATTGAGTACCGGGATCGTTATCATGCCGCTTTTAAACTCAAAAGCTGGAGAATTCATAGGTGTTGTTAGTGAGTTGCTGGGCATTAAATGAAAAAAATAAACTAGCTAATAAGCTAATTCTATCATTGCTAATTTAAAAAAAATATTTTTTTGCTTAGGAAAGAGCGTTTTGCTTTAAGTCTTTCTTTAATTTGAACAAATAAGTTATTCACATTGCTTGTGGATAACTTTGTGTGTAAAGCGAGGAAAAGTACCCTAAATGCTTAGTTTTAAAGTAACGTTATTAGATTGTATGGAAAAACTACAGTCCAAAAAAGTCATACTAAATCATGTGCTTATAATTGTCAATGGCATGCATGGAAAGTAACGAAAATTTTCTTGGCGAAAATTTTCGTTTGTGTTTAAGTGGTTGCAAGCCTGCTTAGGGTTTTATAAATTTCAGTGTCATTCGGTCACTTTCGCCGATCTGCTCAAAAGAAGCTTTATTTTTTTCTCCGCCTCTGAAAGTTGGCGGTAATGACCAGACCCCTTTGGGGTGATCGTGCATGTCTTTTGGGTTGGCATTGATTTCAGATTTGGCCAATAGTTTAAAGCCTATCTGCTCGGCCAGGTGGATAACAGCCGTTTCTGTTACATAACCCGATTTTGCTTTAGGATCCTGCTCTGTTTGCGCGGCATTACGGTGCTCTACGACACCCAGAATACCGCCGGGTTTTAGAGCCAGGTACATGGCTTCAAATACCTGGAGGACCTGATCCGATTTCATCCAGTTGTGTACGTTACGGAATGTCAGTACCCGGTCTGCAGATCCGGGTGGTGCTATGTTTAGTTGTTTAGGTGGTTGCAGGGTAGTAATAATAACCTGGCCATAAATATCTGGATGTGCCGCTAGTTTCTGCTTGAATTTCGCAAAACTTTTACTAAAGTAAGAGACGCTCGAATTTTCATTAAACTGGGCGACATAAAGCAGTCCACTATCTTTAAGGTAGGGGGCAAGAATTTCTGTATACCAGCCTTTGCCGCCTGGCCAGATTTCAACGATCGTCATGTCCGGCTCGACGCCGAAAAACGCCAGCGTTTCTTCCGGGTGTCTAGATTGATCCCTGTTTTGGTGTGCCTTAGACCGGTGCTCACCATTGATGGCTGTTTGTAGTGAGCCTGAGTCAGCAGCGCTATAGAAGCTGAGCATTAGCAGTGCTAATAAAATGATTCTTGGTAGTATATTATTGGGGGACATATTACTGCACCTTATTGATTAGTTGATACAAGCTTAAACTGGCTAGGCCAATAAAGGCGAGGAATGTCCAGCCGGGAATGCTGAGTCCAAAAAAAGTCCATAGCACATCGGCGCATTCCCCTGTGCCGCTAAGCATTAATTTAAATGTCTCGGATAGCGGGAAATTTTCAAAAATATAACTGAGCCCCGGGCTACATTCAGGGACTTCTTCAGGAGGTAAATTCTGTAACCAGACATGACGGGCAGATATAGCTGAGCCTGCTAACGCAAACACAGCTCCTAATACAGCATAGCGCTGTATGCCTTTTTGTGCCGGATTATGTAATGTAGCAATAAGAAAGGTGATGCCGGTTATTAAAATGGCTATGCGCTGCGAAATACAGAGTGGGCAGGGTTCCATTTCTTCGACAAACTGAAAGTACGCGCCCACGGCTAACATGGCAAAGCAGCTTAAAAAACCGAGGAAAAACCAGGTTCTGGCTTTAAATTGAATCATTGAGTAACTCCTATTTCTTTTTTAAATTTTCTAATGTCCCGATTGGTACCTAATACTACTAAAATATCGCCTACATTGAGCTTATGATATTGTTCGCCTAAAGAAAAGTATAACGTGTCTCCTCGTTCTTTATCGACTACACCGATTAAAAATAAGTTAAATTTCATATTCAAGGTTAATTCATTGGTCATGGTTTGGTCTAAAACCGAACCCACTGGAATGGTAATCTCAGTCATATGTAAATCAGCGCGGCCAAAAACAGCCTGGTCTAAAATCCAGGTAATGCTCGGTTTGGTAAGGAGTTGGTAGACTTTATTGCTGCAGATCTCGTAAGGGTCTATGACCTTATTGGCTCCTGCAGCCAATAGTTTTTCGGCTGAGTCTGGATGGATAACAACGGAGATAATTTTTAGCTGCGAATGCAGAGCCCGGGCAGAGAGAGTCAAAAATACATTTTCGGAATCTTTCTCTAAAAAACAAAACAGTGTGACTACCCGGGAGCCTATTCCAAGGGCAAGCAGTTCATCATCTTGATGATAGTTCATTAGCTGTGCTGGCAAGCCCTTTTGTTTAGCATGCTCTATTTTTTCAGGGTCATTGTCCAGAATAATTAGGTTATGTTGTTTTGTACTGAGTTGAGTTATCAGCTCGAATGAAAAACTGTTATAGCCAAAAATAGCAATTAGTTCATTGTCCATAGGGATTTCCTCCGTAATCGACTGGTTTCGATTAAATCCTGTAAATGATCAATGCTCAACTGTCGACCAATCAGGACAAGGATATCACCCGGGTGAAGTATAAAACTGGATTCCGGATTAAAATAAAAATGCTGATTATGCAATTTGTACCGGTTTCTACGTTTTGCGTGGACCGGGTTGTCGCTGACAATGCCAATCAAACGGGCTTTATATTGATTAAGTCCGGCGTCCTTTAAGGATACCCCGTCCAGAAAACAATTTTGTGAGATAGTCACTGCTTCAATATTGACATTTTTATCGTCATGAAGAATACCATGCACAGCTTCGAATGCAACCGGTTGACCTACATATTCAGCTGCCAGAAGCCCGGCTGCGGTAAAGGGTTGCACCAGGTAATTAGCGCCCGCCTGATACAGTTTTTTTACATTGTGTGCCTGATTGGCGCGAGAAATAATGTTAATAGCCGGATTTAAATAGCGGCTGGTCAGGGTAATATAAACATTAGTCACATCATCACCCGTGGTGCACAGCACAGTTTTAGCGCCATGATTAATACCCGCCTGTTCTAATGCCGTGTTTTTACTGGCATCATCATGTAAGGCAATGTAGCCCTTTTTTTGTGCTAAAGCGATATGTTGTTCGTCTTGGTCTATAACAACAAAATTCATCTTATTTGCATGCAGCTGGCGAGCAACCTGCTGTCCTACACGGCCAAAGCCACACACAATAGTTGAATCAGTGCATTTTTCTATACTGGCTTTCAAGCGCTCGTCCTGGAATTCACACATTTTTTCATTAAACGCGGCGACGATGATGGAGGTAAAAAAAGCGAGTACTCCTAAGCCGGAAATAATAAGTGCCGAAGTGATTAGCCGCCCGCCTGTCGTTACCGGTGTTATGTCACCATAGCCCACGGTAGAAATGGTGACGATAGCCCAGTAGAAGGCATCATAGAGATCGGTAATCTGACCGCCCACATTTTGATTTTCAAACATATAAATAGCCGTACTGGCTATGAAAATCAGGAAGCTCATCAAAAATACTAGCGTTGTTAACTCGAAGCGCTTACTGCTTAAAACTCCCAGAAACATTTGCGTGCTCTGCGAGTAGCGCATTAGTTTGAACAGTCTGAATATAAGGAAAACACGTAGGATACGCAGAGGTCTATAGCCCGGTAAAATGGCGAGCAAGTCGATGATGGCACTGGCTGAAAAGATATAGCTGAGTTTGTTACGTAGAATCAGAATGAAAATCTTGTGCAAGCGGAAGGGGGTGCCCAGGTATTCACTGCTTTCATAGTATTTAATAATTAAATTATGAGTATCGGAATATAACCAGCCGCGAAGCAGGTATTCGCAGATAAACACCACCACCACAAAATTCTCAAAAATAGTTGCCCACTCACCGGCTGTATTTTGTACTTCATAAATCAGCGAAAACACGCTGCTGATGACCAGGACAATCATAAATACATCAAACCAGGATTTGAGTCTGCTCTGCGGGTTTTCTAATAAGTTATAGAAAAAAGTCTTGGTTTTTTGATAGCGAGTTGATGTTTTAAGGCTATAGGCAAAAAAAAGTATCAAACGAGTATGCATAGTTGTATGAGTGCAAGCTACCGTTAATGATGAAAAAGGACCGTGGTGCGAAAATTTTTTACAAAAAGCCGGCTAGTTGTCTTAATGCCTGGCCACGGTGGCTTAACTGATTTTTTCGTGGTGCAGATAATTCAGCGGAACTGCAGCTTTCAGAGGCTAACCAGAAAACCGGGTCGTAACCAAAGCCGTTAGCACCCTGGGCATGGTTTAAAATGGAGCCTTCCCAGCTACCTTGGCATATAAGCGGGAAGGGGTCATGCGCATGACGCATAAGCACTATCACACAGACAAAGCGGGCACTACGTTGTGACTCTGGAGTATCGCACATCGCATCGAGCAATTTTTGCAGGTTGTCCCGATCGCTTGCCTTTGCACCCGCATAACGAGCTGAGATAACCCCCGGGGCACCATTTAACGCGTCGACAATCAGTCCGGAATCATCAGCAATGGAGGGTAGTTTGCTATGCAATGCAGCATTTCTGGCTTTGATAATAGCATTTTCGATAAAGGTACTGCCCGTTTCTTCGGCTTCTGGAATATTAAATTGCTGCTGAGGAGCAATAGTATAGTCACTCAAAATAGCTTGAATTTCTTTAATTTTGCCTTGGTTGCCACTGGCTAAGACAATTTTATCTGAATTGGGGGGTGCCATAAGAATAGTTGTATTGAAAAATAATGATAGGATGTTTTTAAATTACTTGAATCAATTATATATCTCTAGCGAGAAAAGGGATGTTAATTTTATTGTTAATAACGGGGGCTAGATAAATATTGGGGCGTATCGTGGTTTTTCTCTGGGTAATGAGTTCTGGGAGGGCGGATAAAGTGTGTTCAGGAATTCAAGTGTTTTGCTATTGCGTGCGCAATTACAAACAAGCTAAAGCCTTATGGCTTCTGCTTGTTTGTACATTTTTCTCGGTGTGTGCCCCGTTACTTAAAGAACATGGATGCAATGAATTAACCGTGCATGCTTAAAGCCACCGATTGCTTACTTAGTAAACTAGCAATACCAGATTTAGCTAGCTCCAACATCGCATTTAATTCATCTTGGCGAAAGGCATGACCTTCAGCTGTGCCCTGGATTTCAATAAATGCACTGGCATCATTCATGACAACATTCATATCGGTTTCCGCATTACTGTCTTCAATATAGTCTAAATCCAGCACCGGTATGCCCTTGTAGATCCCTACAGAAACCGAAGCAACTTGGCCGTGGAGTGGGTTTTTAGTGATTTTCTTTTGCTTAAGCAGTTTTTCTATGGCAATTGATAAGGCTACAAAGCCGCCGGTAATAGATGCTGTGCGCGTTCCGCCGTCAGCCTGTATAACATCGCAGTCAATCGTTATGGTGCGCTCGCCTAAAGCAGATAAATTAACCGCTGCACGTAAAGAGCGACCAATCAGGCGCTGGATTTCCTGAGTCCGTCCACCTTGTTTGCCCTGGCTGGCTTCACGTCCCATACGAGTATGGGTGGAACGTGGTAGCATCCCATATTCAGCGGTGACCCAGCCCGAACCTTTGCCTTTTAAAAAACGCGGCACTCTGTTTTCGACACTGGCTGTGCAGAGTACGCGCGTCTCACCAAATTCAACTAAAACCGAGCCTTCGGCATGCTTGGTATATCCACAGGTAAATTTAACGTCTCTTAGTTGATCGGGGGCGCGTCCGCTAGGTCTCATTGGTTATCTCTATAAAATTAAAAAAGAGCTAAAGTATACCTGATTGTGTTGTCTGAGTATGTTACCAAGCCCTAAATTTTTTATATTAGAGATATGAACGATAAAAACGCATGACGACACTGAATGCGTTTCGGCAGAAGAAAATTATTGACGCTATGCATTTATCTACTGGCTTGATAAAAAACAAAAAAATCTCTTTCGCGATCTTCTCGAGTCAGTTAATGTGTTTGCAATGAATTTAATATTTGTAATTAGCAATATAGCTGTTTATAATGCCCGTTCTAATTAAGTAGGCGAGCGTGGCGGAATTGGTAGACGCGCTGGTTTTAGGTACCAGTATCTTATGATGTGAGAGTTCAAGTCTCTCCGCTCGCACCACTTAAATACCGAATAGATTTATTGACGATAATCATCGTCAATTCTCCGTTATACATTTCCATCGCCGGAATTGATAGTTAAAACATATATATACAATTGAGGTAAATCAATGCAAGTTTCTGTCGAAAAGACATCAGAATTAAGCAGAAAAATGATCGTTACTGTGTCTGAAGATGTCGTTCAGGGAAAAGTTAATGAGCGTTTAAAGTCTTTAGCTCGTGAAGTTAAGATTGACGGATTTCGTCCAGGGAAAGTTCCACAAAAAGTTGTGCAAAAGATGTATGGCGCGCGCGTTAAAGAAGAAATTACTGGCGATTTAATACAGACTAATTATTTTCAGGCACTCCAGGATAATGAATTACGTCCTGCTGGCATGCCTCAGATTGACCCAGTTGAAAGTGAGGAAGGCTTTAGCTTTGCTGCTGTTTTTGAGATTTACCCTGAGTTTACTTTAGATGGCGTGGACGGAATTGAAGTGAGTAAGGCGGTTGCCAGCGTTCAAGAAAGTGATGTTGATGCGATGGTTGCCAAACTACAAGAGCAAAAGAAAGATTGGCAGGCATCTGAGCAGGATTCACAAACGGGTGATCAGGTCACAATTACCTTTTCAGGTACCTGTGAAGGTGAGAACTTTACCGAAGGTACGGTCGACGAATTTCAGGTCGAACTGGGTTCAAAGCAGATGGTGCCAGGTTTTGAAGATCAATTAACCGGGCTTGCAATCGGTGCAAAAAAGACCTTTGAAGTCACTTTTCCCGAAGATTATGGTAATCAAAAACTAGCGGGAAAACCTGTTGAGTTTGCAATAGAAGTACTCAAAATAGAAACCCCGAGCTTACCTGAGATAAATGAGGAATTTATTAAAGCCTATGGTATAGAAAGCGGTGATCTAGCAGAGTTCCGTACTGATGTGAAAAATAACATGCAGCGCGAACTTGAGCAGGGGCTTAAAACCAGACTGAAAAATTCTGTCATGGATGCTTTATATGATGCCGTATCAGTGGCATTGCCTAAAGTTATGATAGATCAGGAGATCGAGAGTTTAATGAAGCCGTATTACGAGAATGCAAAAAAACGTAATGTGGATGTTAATGATATTAAACCAGCGACTACTGACTTCGAAGATCAGGCAAAAAGACGTGTTGCCTTAGGTTTGATTTTAGCTGAAATTATTCAGAAAAATGAAATTAAAGCTGAAGCAGATGATATCCGGACGGTGATCAATGGTATGGCGCAAAGCTACGAAGATCCTGAGCAAGTTGTTAACTGGTATTATGGTGATAAAGACCGCCTGGCAGAAATAGAGCAAATGGTGCTCGAAGATGCGACAGTTGCTTGGGTACTGGAAAAAATAAAAGTCACTGATGAGGTTGTTTCATTCAAAGAAATAATGGAACCAGCAGCATAATAATAAGGATCTGAACATGACTGATAGCGGCAATGGAATGGGCAATGTTATTTCGCCCGAAGCAGCCGGAGGCTTGGTGCCGATGGTTATTGAGCAAACTGCACGTGGTGAGCGCTCGTATGATATTTACTCGCGCCTATTAAAAGAGCGGGTTATATTTCTGGTGGGTCAGGTTGAAGATTACATGGCTAATCTGGTTGTCGCTCAATTATTGTTTTTAGAATCTGAAAACCCAGATAAAGATATCCATTTGTATATTAATTCCCCGGGTGGCTCGGTCACTGCTGGCATGGCGATTTATGACACCATGCAGTTTATTAAACCTGACGTAAGTACTATGTGTATTGGCCAGGCGGCGAGTATGGGTTCTTTATTGTTAACTGGCGGTGCGGCAGGTAAGCGTTATTGTTTGCCCCACTCCCGGGTTATGATCCATCAGCCTTTAGGCGGATTCCAGGGGCAGGCGTCTGACTTTGACATTCATGCGCGCGAGATCCTGACTATACGCGAAAAGTTAAATAAAATTCTGGCGCATCACACGGGTCAGAGTATGAAGAAAATACAGGCAGATACTGACAGAGATAATTTCCTGAGTGCAGAAGAGTCGGTTGATTATGGATTGATTGATAAGGTATTATCTAGTAGAACAGAATCCTGATGCGAGCGCAGGGTTATAAAATAATGATGAAAGGTGAGCGATGAGTAAAGAGCGGAATGGCGATAAAATTTTGTATTGTTCATTTTGTGGCAAAAGCCAGGGTGAAGTAAGAAAGCTTATTGCCGGGCCTTCAGTCTATGTTTGTGATGAATGTGTCGATCTTTGTAATGATATTATCAAAGAAGAGCTGGCTAGTGAGGATCTGGAAGAAGGGTCAGAAATTCAGCAGAAACTACCAAAGCCTAAGGAGATTAAGGCTGCGTTAGATGAGTATGTTATTGGTCAAGAGCAGGCTAAAAAAATCTTATCAGTAGCGGTTTATAATCATTACAAACGCCTGCGTAATTATGGTAAAAAAGATGATGAAATCGAGCTGGGTAAAAGTAATATATTACTGATTGGTCCAACGGGTTCCGGTAAGACTTTGTTGGCAGAAACACTGGCAAAAGTTCTGGATGTACCTTTTAGTATTGCTGATGCAACCACATTAACCGAAGCAGGTTATGTGGGTGAAGATGTCGAAAATATTATTCAGAAAATTCTGCAAAAATGCGATTTTGATGTAGAAAAAGCAGAATCAGGTATTATCTATATCGATGAAATTGATAAGATTGCGCGCAAATCTGAAAATCCATCTATTACCCGAGATGTCTCTGGTGAAGGTGTTCAACAGGCTTTATTAAAGTTAATTGAAGGCACGATTGCCTCGGTAGCGCCACAAGGCGGTCGTAAAAATCCGCAGCAGGAATTTGTCCAGGTAAACACAGCTAATATTCTGTTTATTGTCGGTGGTGCATTTGCAGGGCTGGATAAAGTCATAAAACAGCGCTCAGAAAAAGGCGGCATCGGGTTTTCTGCCGAAGTGAAAACCAAAGATGATGCTAAGAACGTCGGTGAGATATTTGCCGAAGTTGAATCCGAAGATTTGATTCGTTATGGACTGATTCCTGAATTTATTGGTCGATTGCCCGTAGTCGCAACGCTGGAAGAATTAAGTGAAGAAGCCTTGGTTCAGGTATTGACGGAACCGAAAAATGCACTGACCAAACAGTATCAAAAATTGTTTGAAATGGAAGGTGCTGAACTGGAATTTCGCGAAGACTCCCTGTATGCAATTGCGAAGAAGTCTATGCAGCGTAAAACCGGAGCAAGGGGTTTGAGAACGATAGTCGAAAGCGTATTGCTTGATACTATGTATGAAATTCCATCTGCTGATAATGTCGCGAAAGTAGTGATCGATAAATTAGTGATAGAAGGTGAAAACGATCCTTATTTCATTTATGAAAACCCCAAAAAAGTAGCATCAGTAGAATAATTAGCTAGCAAGATAGTTTGCTTATTAAAAGCGGGAGTTTAGTTTAAACTCCCGCTTTTTTTTTGCCTTGCTTCTTGTTATATAGCTAATCATCCTTATATTATAAACATTAATAATTGAATAGCAGATAGGTTCCTAAATGGAAACGAATGAAATATTAGACGTAAGCACTGAGGATAATTTAACGCCGGTATTACCACTTAGGGATGTAGTTGTTTATCCGCATATGGTGATCCCTTTATTCGTAGGGCGAGAAAAATCGATTGAAGCGCTAGATAAAGCGATGCAGGAAAGCAAGCAGATTTTGCTGGTTTCACAAAAAGAAGCTGACCTTGATGATCCGCATTTCGATGAATTACATAAGGTCGGAACCTTAGCTAATATATTGCAATTATTAAAACTTCCGGACGGTACGGTAAAGGTTTTAGTGGAAGGCGAGCAACGCAGTCAGGTAAAAAAATATCATGAGCTGGATGGCTGTATATTTGCCGAAATAAGCGAGATAAATGACTTGGTCCCGCTAGCTGATAAAGAGCTTGATGTTTTAGTTAGAGCGGCAGTGGAGTCTTTTTCCAGATATGTAAAACTGAATAGCAAAATCCCACCTGAAGTCCTGAATGCATTGTCAGGAATAGAAGAACCAGGTCGGCTGGCCGATACTATGGCTGCGCATATGAGCCTGAAAGTCGTTGAAAAACAAGAATTGCTGGAAATGGCAGATATTGTACAGCGTTTGGAAAAGCTGATGCTGCTGATGGAAAATGAGGCTGATTTATTTGCTCTGGAAAAAAATATCCGGGTACGGGTAAAGCAGCAAATGGAAAAAAATCAGCGCGAATACTATTTGAATGAGCAAATGAAAGCCATTCAGAAAGAGCTGGGAGAGATGGATGATGCAGTCAGCGAGACCGAAGAACTGGAGCAAAAAATTGCCAAGGCGGGCATGTCAAAAGAAGCAAAGGAAAAAGCGGACGTTGAGCTAAATAAGCTGAAAATGATGTCGCCGATGTCTGCCGAGGCCTCTGTTGTGCGTAATTATATAGACTGGATGCTTAATGTACCCTGGAAAAAGAAAACCAAGGTGCGCAATGATTTAAAGCTGGCTGAAGAAATACTCGATATTGATCACTACGGGCTGGAGAAGGTCAAGGAGCGCATTCTGGAGTACCTGGCAGTACAGCAGCGAGTGAAGTCGTTAAATGGGCCTATTCTTTGTTTGGTTGGGCCTCCAGGTGTAGGTAAAACCTCTCTGGGGGAGTCTATTGCCCGTGCGACCAATAGAAAATATGTCAGAATGGCGCTGGGTGGCGTGCGTGATGAAGCCGAAATTCGCGGTCATAGGCGTACTTACATTGGCTCTATGCCGGGTAAAATATTACAAAGCCTATCCAAGATAAAGGTTCGTAATCCTCTGTTTTTATTGGATGAAATTGACAAAATGGCGGGCGATTTTCGCGGTGATCCTGCCGCGGCCTTATTAGAGGTGCTTGATCCTGAGCAAAATAAAGCCTTTGCTGACCATTATCTGGAAGTCGATTTTGATCTATCGGATGTTATGTTTGTCGCGACAGCAAATACCATGAATATTCCAGGGCCGCTACTGGATAGAATGGAAGTGATTCGTCTGGCTGGTTATACCGAAGATGAAAAAATCAATATTGCGATGCGTTATTTATTGCCTAAGCAGTTAAAGAATAACGGCTTAAAGCCTGCGGAAGTAAAAATTGAGCAGGAAGTTGTTCAAGATATCGTGCGTTATTATACGCGTGAGGCAGGAGTGCGTAGCCTGGAACGTGAAATTTCCAAGATATGTCGTAAGGTTGTTAAGGAGTTATTATTAAAAGAGAAGCAAGGTCATGTCAGTGTTAATTCTGATATCCTGGCTGACTACTTAGGTGTGCGTCGCTTTAGTTATGGTCTGGCTGAGGAGCAAGACCAGATTGGTCAGGTAACAGGGTTAGCATGGACCGAAGTCGGTGGTGAACTACTGACGATCGAGGCGGTGGTTATTCCAGGTAAAGGTAAGCAATCGACGACTGGAAAGTTGGGCGATGTGATGAAAGAGTCGATAGAAGCTGCCATTACAGTTGTGCGCGCAAGAGCCGAGTCTTTAGGCATTAAAGAAGAGGCTTTCCAGAAACAGGATTTACATATTCATGTTCCAGAAGGCGCAACACCTAAAGATGGACCTAGTGCTGGCATAGGCATGTGTACGGCTGTGATTTCTGCTTTAACAGGGGTTCCAGTCAAGGCAGAAGTTGCCATGACAGGAGAAATTACCCTGCGTGGCGAAGTGCTACCTATAGGTGGACTTAAAGAGAAGCTACTAGCGGCGCACCGTGGTGGAATCAGTACTGTGATTATTCCGCAAGAAAATGAAAAAGATCTGGCCGAAATTCCTGATAATGTTAAGGAAAACCTGACAATTATACCAGTACGCTGGATAGATCAAGTGTTGGAAATAGCTTTGCAATATCAACCGGAAGCCTTAAAAAAAATGCCTGATACGGCTGATAAAAATGTACTGAAGACCAATGAAAAGTCAATTAGAGCTCATTAACTTATAAGTTTGAGTAAGTTAATTTGGCTATATTGCGCTGTATTGCTTGACATAACTAAGATAGAATTGCTATAAATACACTCGATTTCATAGACTTTTTAAGGTTTTTGGCTGGTCGGCATATACGTGTGCTGTGTATATTTACTACGGAGAATAATAATGAATAAATCAGAACTTATCGATGCAATGGCGGATGCTTCAGAATTAACTAAAGCAGATGCAGGTCGCGCACTAGACGCATTTATGTCATCTGTTACGGGGGCATTGAAGGCGGGTAATCCGGTTGCATTAGTAGGCTTTGGCACATTTGCTGTTAAAGATAGAGCGGAGCGCAAAGGCCGTAACCCGCAAACAGGGGCGGAAATAACTATTAAAGCAGCAAAAATTCCTTCATTTAAAGCGGGTAAAGGTTTAAAAGACAGCGTTAATGTATAAAAGAGCGGTTTTTGTAAAATATAGCTTGCAAGATTGTAAAAAGCTATTATAATAGTCGTTCTTTAGTCGGGTGCTTAGCTCAGCTGGGAGAGCATCGCCCTTACAAGGCGAGGGTCGGGGGTTCGAACCCCTCAGCACCCACCACAGACTATGGAGCGGTAGTTCAGCTGGTTAGAATGCTGGCCTGTCACGCCGGAGGTCGCGGGTTCGAATCCCGTCCGCTCCGCCATATTAAAAAACCCCGACCGTTTGGTTCGGGGTTTTTTTTTGTTTAAAATTTATACCTGCGACTGATATGTTTTAGGTGTGTTACTAAAGAGCAAGGCGATGAAGTTTGACATCGTGATCCTATTTATACAGAATACATAGGCATAATTCATGCCTTGTACGTGTGAAATGTATGACCCCGAGAGTGAAGTTTATTACTAAAGACTTCATTCCGGTTTAATTAATCGAGTAAGGCTAATTTGATGCTGACAAAAATAAGAGAAAAAACACAGGGAACTTTTGCCTGGATAATCTTGATATTAATTTGTGTACCCTTTGCTTTATGGGGGTTGCAAAACTATACCGATGGTGGGCAAGAAATTGCGGTAGTCGTTGTGGGGGATAAGGAATTTGTCCAGCGCGATGTTACCCAGGCATATACGCAATTTAAACAGCAGTATGCTAACGTACAGATTCCTGAACAAATATTAAAAACTCAGGCTATCGAAAAATTAATTCGAGATGAGTTACTATTGCAGCATGTCACTGCAGAAAAGCTGACTGTGAGCGATGAGAGTGTCAGGAAGTTTATTGCCGCATTGCAGTATTTTCAGCGTGATGGTAAATTTGATAAAAAACAATATGAGACGATGCTTGGTCAGCAGGGGATGTCATCGGCACAATTTGTAAATCGGATACGCAAAGCATTGTTGATGGAGCAATATCAAAAAGCAGTCACCGAGACTAGTTTCGTTTCAGAGCAGAGTATCGAGCGATTTTTCAAGGTTCAAAATCAGACCAGAGATATTGAATATCTAAGTGTTAAATTACAGGCTGTTACGATTGCTCCTACGGCTGAAGAACTTGATGCTTATTACCAGCAACAGATAGCAGATTTTCAGACCGCAGAACAGGTGTCAGTGGAGTATGTTGAGCTGTCATTAAGCAAGTTAATGGCAGACGTTACACCTAGTGATGAGCAAATACAAGTATATTATGACGACAATATCGTCTTATATTCTATAAAAGAGCGGCGCAATATTAGCCATATATTATTTGCTAAAACTAGCACGACTACAGAAGAACAGGCGCTGGCTAATGCACAGGCTGCAAAGTTGCGATTGGCACAAGAGTCCTTTGTTGACTTAGCCGCAGAACTTTCTGATGATACGGTGACGGCAAAGACAGGCGGAGACCTGGGCTTATTCGAAATTGGCGTGATGGAGCCTGAGTTTGAGAAAGCAGCAACACAGTTGCAAGCGGGGGAAGTGTCCGAACCTGTTAAATCAGATTTTGGTTATCATTTAATCACGGTCACTGAATTAGTGCCGGCTGAGACTAAATCATTGGTAGAGGTTAACGCCGAAGTAATAGAAGCCGTACAAAGAGCAGAGGCTGAAACCCGCTTTTATGAGTCAGGCGAAGTGCTGACAGAAGTGAGTTTTGAAAATTCTGATAATTTACAGGTTGTGTCTGATGAGTTAGGACTGGAAATTAAGCAAGCTGAGTTTTTTACCCGTGATGCAGGTAAGGGTATTGCTAACGAGCAGGCAATTAGAAATGTTGCTTTTTCCGAAGCGGTGCTACAGGGAAACAATAGTGAGCCGGTAGAACTCGGTGATGATCGGTTGCTGGTGTTGCGTTTAAAAGAGCATCAGCCTGCTGAAAGCAAGCCTTTACAGGAAGTGCAAGATATTATTATTGCGGCAATTCAAGCGCAGCAGGCTGAGCAACAAGCTAAGCAACAAGCTGAAAATATTAAGCAGCAATTACTAGCTGGCGCTAGCATGGATGAAGTAGCAGCAGGACTCGCTTTAAATGTCGAAAAAATAAGCGGCTTAAAGCGCGATAGCAAAGACATCTCGCCAAAGTTAAATCAGAGCGTGTTTAAAGCAGCTAAGCCTGTTGCAGGGCAGCCTACTATTATTGTGGTTGATACTCTAGGTGGGGATCAATCCGTGGTTAACTTATTAGCGGTTACTGATGGCATTAAAACAGCAGAAGATGCGGAAAAGGCTAAACTAGCGGAGGCAAATATTGCCAGGGCACTAGGTCAATCTGATTATGCAGCGGTTATTGATGGCTTGCGTAGCGCAACCAGAGTGTCAATTAGAGAACAGTAGGTCTAACTCTACTATTAAAAAAGGGGCTATCGTTAGCCCCTTTTTTATTTGCTCTATTAAGTTGCTTTCACGACAGGCCTGAACACCTATGTCGTGAAAATAGATATTAATTAGCGCTGGTTCTGCAATGCCGCAATACGCTCTTCTAAAGGTGGGTGGCTCATAAATAATTTTTTAACCCCGCCACCATTGATTGCAAACGCTGCAAATTGGCCAGGTAGCTCTTCTGGCTCCTGGGCGCGTTGTAATGCGCGTAAAGCAGCAATCATCTTCTCTCTGCCGGCTAATTTTGCCCCGCCTGCATCGGCTTTGAATTCTCGATGACGTGAAAACCACATAACCAGCATAGAGGCCAAAAAGGATAGCGCAATCTGGGCGATGATTTGTACGATAAAATAGCCCATACCGTGCCCCCGTTCATTTTTGAACACAACGCGGTCAACCACATGGCCGATGACGCTGGCAAAGAAATAGACAAAGGTGTTCACCACACCTTGCATTAAGGCCATAGTCACCATATCACCATTCGCAACATGGGACATTTCATGGCCGACCACGGCCTCGACTTCATCAGGGGACATGGACTGCAATAGTCCTGTACTAACAGCAACCAATGAACTGTTTTTTGTCATACCCGTGGCAAATGCGTTAGCATCCGGAGTTTCAAAAATACCCACCTCTGGCATATCGACACCGACTCTTTGTGCCTGACGTGCTACAAGATCAACCAGCCATTTTTCGGTGTTATTTTGTGGTTGCTCGATAACATGGACGCCCATACCTCGTTTGGCTGACCACTTAGACATCGCTAAAGAAATAAACGAACCAGACATGCCGATGATGGCAGACATGATCAATAAGGCATTAAGGTTTAGATCAGCGCCATTTGCATCGAGCGTGCCGCTTAAGCCTAAAAGACTGAAAACGATGCTAATTACCACCATAATAGCAACGTTAGTTGCTAAAAAAAGAAAAATCCGCAGCATGGTATGTTTACTCCTAAAAGTTAATAATATTGTTTAATATATAGTGGTGATATTAATATGAAATTGCAATCATAAAAAGAGGGGTCAATGAAAAAAGAATTTAAAGTGCTTCAGCAAGAAACAATGTACAAGGGTTTTTTTAGTTTAAATCGCTACCAGGTGCAGCATACTTTATTTGCAGGCGGGCATAGCGAAATATTAACGCGCGAGCTGTTTCAGCGAGGCTCCTGTGTTGCCGTACTATTATATGACCCAGATGCCGATAAACTGGTGATTATTGAGCAATTTCGTATGGGCCCGGTTGGGCAGCCTGACAAGCATGAGCAGGCATGGCTAGTGGAAATTGTTGCCGGTGCAATAGAAGAAGGCGAAACAGCAGAAGAAGTCGCCTATCGGGAGTCGGAAGAAGAGGCGGGCTGCGTGGTTAAAGAAATGCATTTGATTAATGAGTTCTATACCTCCCCGGGAGGTACATCAGAGCGGATTGCTTTATTTTATGGGCGTATCAATGCCGATGATGTCGGGGGTATTCATGGTCTAGATCATGAAAATGAAGATATTCTGGTGTCTACAGTCAGCTTTGCTGAAGCTTATGCCATGATAGAAGACGGTCGAATAGAATCGGCAATACCGATTATTGGTATACAGTGGTTGGCATTGAATAAACATAAATTACATAACTAAAGCTGCTAAAATAAAACGTTTATCTACCCGTTAAGAATGAGTCCGTTGCTCGTGCAGCGCTTATTTTCTGCGGACAAATAGTAGTGTTATTAAAACACGCAAACTGTCATCTATCTATAAAATAGGTGCAGTGCAACAAAAGTTTTTACCTTACAGGAGTTTACAGTTTTGACACACGTTCAGGATATAACCAGCCCTATGACGTCTATGGAACGACGTGCGACCTTATCATTATCCAGCATTTATGCCTTACGCATGCTCGGTCTGTTTATGATATTACCGGTTTTATCGTTATTTGCTGAAACATTAGAAGGTGCAACGCCTTTGTTAATCGGCTTGGCAATTAGTGTTTATGGCTTAACGCAGGCTTTTTTACAAATTCCTTTTGGCCTGATGTCTGACCGCTTTGGGCGCAAGAAAATCATCATTCTGGGCTTGGTATTATTTGCTGCAGGTAGCGTTGTTGCGGCATTGTCGACCACGATTTACGGGGTTTTAATCGGCCGTGCATTACAGGGTAGTGGCGCAATAGCAGCAGCCATCATGGCGCTGGCAGCGGATTTGACCCATGAAGTACATCGTACCAAAGCGATGGCGATGATAGGTGCCAGTATTGGCATGTCATTTGGCGTTGCGGTTACTTTAGGTCCAGTAATTGCGGGATACTCAGGAATACAAGGCATATTTTGGCTGACTGCTGTACTGTCCTTTTTGGCTATTTTTGTGGTCTTGTTTGTGGTGCCCAATCCTGAACATACTAAAGTACATCGAGATGCAGAGCTTATTCCCTCGCAACTTACCACTGTCTTGAAAAATAAGGATTTGCTACGCCTGGATTACGGCATCTTTATTCTGCATTTAATCCTGACCGCCAGTTTTATGATCGTGCCATTATTATTACGTGATGCCGGGCTAGTAGCTAAGGACCACTGGATGGTATATCTGCCCGTATTAGTCACGTCAATGGCAGTTATTGTACCGTTCGTTATTATTGCCGAGAAAAAGCGCAAGATGAAGCCCGTTTTTATCGCCGCTGTTGCCAGTGTATTGATTGCAAATATAGGCTTGTATTTTTTTAATGCCACATTATTTTCTATTATACTGGGTCTATGGGTATTTTTTTGTGGATTTAACCTACTGGAAGCGACCTTACCCTCACTAATTTCAAAAACGGCCCCTGGTGATTTAAAAGGTACCGCCATGGGTGCCTATTCCAGTTCTCAATTTATGGGGGCTTTTATTGGTGGAACTAGCGGCGGCTGGGTATATGGTGAATGGGGTGCAAGTTATGTATTTTTATTTTGCGCCTGTGCGGCAGCAAGTTGGTTGTTGGTAGCCCTGTCTATGAATGCACCGCAGTATCTGGCTAATTTACTAATATCGACTGAAGGTGTCGCAGAGAAAAATCTGGACGCATTTATCGCCGATATAGTTGCAGTTGATGGTGTCGCAAGCGCAACATTACAGTCCAGTGAGCAAGTCGTTTATTTAAAAGTTGATAATGCGCAATTAGATAAAGATAAATTTCAGTATTTACTAGGGCAGTGGAGTGAGGCTTAGCAATTAATACTAGGAGGCTGTCCGAGAATAGAAGCCGTAGTAGGGTCTCTATTCGTGGACAGCCTCCTAGCTCTTCTGTGATTCCATTTATATTACAACTTAGATAATGTAAGGGTTTAATAAACCTGGAGTGGAACAGAGCCGGACTCAGGTACCAGTAAAGCACCTTGGCGAATTGATAAAATAGGCAATCAAAGCCCAGTAGAGTTACTGGATTATATTCAAACGCTGGAAAAATGTCTGGGTAAAACCGCCGAGAAAGAACAGTTACCTTTGCAATCCGGTGATGTGCCAGATAACTATGCGGATGGGGAGGCATGAGTAGAAGAGGTTGGCTATAAACCTGATACGACCATAGAGGAAGGAATAGCTAAATTTGTTACCTAGTAAAACAGTTACTATACAGAGTAACTCATACTGTAGAGCGAGCTTTAGCGAACTGAGGACCCCGCTTCCAAGTTGCTCAAGTTATTTCATGCGCATTCCTAATGAAAAAGTATTTCATCATGAAGGACAAACCTAAAGCGGTAGTCAAGTAATTACCTGCTCCAGGATTCAGAGCATGAACTTGACAGAAATTGTTAGTTACTGTTAAAACTAATTCAGTTATGCTAACAAATTTGGCGGTTGCAATAGGTGGCCTCCAAGGTCCTCTATACCTCAAAAACAAGAGCAATTAGCAACCTATTTTAACTACTAAATTTTTCAATATGAACAAAGATTCTGATAGACCCAGCAATGTTGTCTGGCACCAGTCAACGGTCAGTAGAAAGCTCCGCGAAGAAAAAAACCAACATAAATCTGTTGTCCTCTGGTTTACCGGTTTATCGGGTTCCGGAAAATCTACCCTCGCCCATGCAGTAGAAGAAAAACTCTATCAACAAGGTTTAAATACGTTTGTGCTTGATGGTGATAATGTGCGTCATGGACTCAATAAAGACCTTGGTTTTAGCGACCAGGATCGTAAACAAAATATCCGCCGTATCAGTGAAGCTGCAAAACTGATGCTAGAAGCAGGGGTGATTACGCTGACTGCTTTTATTTCACCGTTTAAACAAGAACGAGAAATGGCTAGAAGTTTAATGCCCCATGGCGACTTTATCGAGATTCACTGCTTCTGTCCGTTAGAAGTCTGTGAAACTCGTGATGTAAAAGGTTTATATAAGAGAGCCAGAAATGGGGAAATTAAAGATTTTACTGGCATCTCCTCGCCCTATGAAGTTCCAGTTAAGCCTGAATTAAGAATTGACACAAATACACTGACGCTCGAAGAAGGAGCTGAACAAGTCATTGCCTTATTACGTGACAGACATATCCTGCCCGAGGGTAAAATAAAATAAATGTATTACGATATCTTTAATGGCGATGCTGATGGTATCTGTGCCTTAATCCAATTACGCCTTGCAGAACCACGTAAAGCAAGCTTAATAACCGGGATTAAACGCGACATCCAGCTACTGACTAAAATTGATGCCCAGCCTGGCGATCAGCTGACCGTTTTAGATATTTCCATGCAAAAAAACAGCCTGCAGTTAAATCAATTTCTGGCTAATGGCGCAAGCGTATTTTATGCAGACCATCACCAGGCAGGAGACCTCCCTCTACATCCTAACCTGACAGCTTTAATTGATACCAGTTCTGATACCTGTACCAGCTTAATCATTAACAAATATCTAGAAAATCAGTTCCCACTATGGGCTATTACAGGGGCTTTTGGCGACAATTTTCACCTTAGCGCCGAGCACCTTGCCAACACGATTAATCTCGACACGCAGAACCTTCAATTACTTAATAACCTGGGGACCTATGTAAACTATAACGCCTATGGTAGTTATCTTGAAGATTTGCACTTTATGCCAGATAAAATCTATCGTGAAATGGCAGAGTATATCTCACCGCTGGATTTTATAGCCAGTAGCTCTGCTATCTATCAACAACTCGAAAATGGTTATTTAGAAGATATGTACTCTGCCGAACAGGTGCAACCTGAATATGTTACTGACAATGTTGCTGTATTTATTTTACCGGATCAAGCCTGGGCAAGACGCGTCAGCGGCGTATTTAGTAATAATTTAGCCAATCAGTATCCAGATAGAGCACATGCAGTAGTCACTTACACTTCAGCTAATGATTATCAGGTTAGCGTCCGTGCTCCCTTAAATAACAAAGTGAAAGCTGATGAACTGTGTGCTTCATTTGCTACGGGAGGTGGTCGTAGAGCTGCAGCGGGGATTAATCATTTACCCCCCACAGGATTGACTGAATTTATAGCAAAACTTTCCCAAACCTATCCATAAGTTAATTAGTTTCGAGCTTACAAAGGGCAATGTTACTTTTCTCAACATAGAGCCGACTGTTTATTGCCAAAAACCAAATAATATCTTGACTGTGTAGCTTGGAATTCCTAGCTTTTGAAATTCTGAAAGAATATGATGTGCGACATCAATTACAAATCATTAAAATTCCAACCCTAGTTGCCTGCGGTGAACAAGACATTATTTTATCTCTCAAGCTCTCACGAGAATTAAGTGATAACATTCTAGATGCAACGTTAGAGACATTTAGCGCATCGGCAGATTTTCCTTATGTCGAACAAAATACGCTGTTGTTAGACAAAATACATGAGTCGTTAGAGCGTGCAGGCTAAAAAATCTTCAACAGAAAGATGCTCGAATAAATGTAAAGTGCAATGAGCTTCATGAAAAGGGCTACTCACAACACTTTTTTATTTGTCTTATACTTACCCGGCGGCATTGAAATTTAAGATTATTAATGGCGCATAATACACAAGATTGGTCCTGATAAATTAACTTTCTGAGATCAGGGGTATCCAGCCTTAGGTCTCAAACAACTGCTCTGCCTCATTCTTCAAGCAGACTCATCCTCGTTGACTCATAGGGTTGTTCAGCTCGATTATTTGCATAACGATCATTGACATGAATCGACTCAGGAATCAGTTCAAGATGAGCGACACCATGACTTCGCAGTTTATCCGTCACGATTCCTCTGGGCTCACCGCCATGCGACCTGCATATTCGCACCCATCATGAACACCTATTCTTATGCATCGTGAACACTGATTCTTATCGAACGTGAACACCTATTCGCACCGGAACGTGAACACTTTTGGTGTTGCATG
>Ga0233439_10001510_pt1 | contig 29442 bp, 26 predicted proteins | sample SI_123_September_6_FD_182713 | JGI IMG/M metagenome (GOLD analysis project Ga0233439, IMG submission 182713) | Seawater microbial communities from Saanich Inlet, British Columbia, Canada - SI_123_September2016_100_MG | ecosystem: Environmental > Aquatic > Marine > Inlet | place: Canada: British... | reverse complement strand
CAGAGCAATTAGCAGGCTAAAGAGCAGTTCCTTACCGGGAAACTTGTGGCGGGCAAAGACAAAACCTGTCAACGAGCTGAGCAAGAGGATGCCCGCGCAACTGACCAGCGCAACAAAAAGACTGTTGAGCGTGCTGGTCGCGACGGTGGCAAAGGCGGCCGGGTAATTATCCCAGCGGATAGAATTGGGCCAGGACCAGAAGTCGGTGATGATCTCGACATTGCTCTTTAGCGAGAGCAAGATCATCATCACTACCGGCAACAGGCTCAAAGCTAACAGGCCATAGAGCGCAAGCCGCACGAGGGATAGGCGATAGTCGCGCATGGCTCAGGTATCCATATCGCTTTTCATCAACCACAGCACGAGGGTGCTGCCGCTGAGAATGACCGCGAAAAGCATCAGGCCGATGGCGCAGGCATAGCCGAAATGCGCAAGCTGGAAGGTCTGTTCGTACATCCACAGGGCCGGCACATAAGTCGCATAGCCGGGGCCACCGCCGGTCATCACCAGGATGCGACCGAAGTCCTGGATACCGGCGATAAGCGCCAGGACGACCACCAGGCGGATCTGTGGCACCAGCATCGGGATGTCGATGTGGAAGACGCGGCGCAGCGGGCCGGCGCCGTCGATGCGGGCGGCGTCGAGAATTTCGCCGGGGATATTGTTGAGCCCGGCCATAAAGATCAGCAAGGCCAGCGCGCCGACCCAGGGGAAGCCGATGGCGATAATCGAGCCCAAGGCGAAATCCGGGTCGCCCAGCCAGGCCTGGCGCCAACTGTCCAGGCCCAACGCGCCGAGCGTCTGGTTGAGCAGTCCCATATTGGCGTCATAGATAAAATACCACATCAGGATAATGACCATCATCGGCGCGACCATCGGTAGGACGAAGAAGGTGCGCATCCAGTAGCGCTCGCGCTCGCGCGGTAGCGCGTAGATCAGCTCGGCGACGATAAAGGGGGGAATGAGCGCCTTGGCAAAATCGGCGAGACTGAGGATCAGTTGATTGACGATTCCGTGGCGGATAAACGGGTCGGAGGCCATCGCGACAAAGTTGTCTGTACCGACCCAGATGGAGACGCCGACGCTTTGCCAACGGGTAAAGGCGTGGTAGATCCCCGAGAGCGCGGGATAGTAGAGAAAAGCCGCGACCAGCGCAAAGCTAGGCGCTATGAGCAGGTAGGAGTGGCGCGCTTGCGCAATCTCTCGCCACTTCACGGGACAGGGTCCTCCGTCGTCGGGTCCAGGTCGTAGCCGCGCTCGCGGACCTGGCGGTGCAAGGTTTGCAAGACCAGCACCTGTTTGCGCGCGAGATACTCCTCGGGCGAGATACGCCCGAGGGAAAATAGCTGGGTCCAGGGGCGCAAATAGGCTTTAGTCTGGTTGTCGCCGCGGATGGGGATCAACTCCTGTTTGCAATAGCCCTGGCCGCCGAACTGGTCGAGTCTGTCGCGGATGTCGGTCGGTAGTTGCTCACGGGCGCCCTTGATCAGCGGCGCGCCCTGGATAAACTCGCCCATTTCGAGCGTGCGGCGAATCAGATAGGCCGACTGCGCGGGCGCGTAGAGATACATCATAAAGTCGACGACACGGTCGTGGTGGGCGGGGTCTTTTTTATCGACGATGCACATCTGATGGCCGGCGCCGCCCAAGCCGCGCAAAGGCCCCAGGCCCAGCGCGCTCTGTTTGATGCTGGGGGTGGGAAAGACCGACCAGTCGAAGCGCAGCTCCTCGGGTAGATCGGCCAGATCCTTCATCAGACTGCCGACGCGCCAGGAGCCAATCATCCACATCGCGGCCTTCTGGGTCAGAAAGAGATTGTAGGCCCCGGCCTGGTCAGTGCCGAGATGGCCCAGCTCATAGTGGCGCGTCAGGGTTTGGAAGGCGCTATAGGCCTCGACGAAGAGCGGCATCTCGTAGGATATTTTGCCTTCGAGAAAGGCGTTGGTCAAACGCTCGGGGTTGATGGTGATCATCTGGTCCGCGTAGCGGTCGTTGAGGTCGTGCACATAGCTGGCGTTGTCCTCGACCCAGTTCCAGTCGCCGGGACGGGCGATGACTAAGGGGACGAAATGGCGCAGTGCCGCGTCTTCGAGCATGGTCGAAAACCATTCGCTGACATTGGCCTGCATCGTGGCGGCGATCGAGATGGCAATAAGCCCCTGGCTTTCGATAAAGGCGCAGTGCTCGAGCCATTCTTCCCAGCTTTGCGGTGGCGAGAGTCCCAGCCGCGCGAAAATATCGCGATTGTAGTAGACGGCGACGTCGAGATAGTCGAGCGGCAGGACGCAGTAATAGATGCCGTTGACGGCGAATACCTTGAGGAAGGTCTCGTCAAAGAGCGTGCGCCAAATCGCGCCGTCGGCATAGGGGTTGGGGCGTTCGAGATATTCGTTAATGGCCAGGAAATTGCCCTGGTGAAAATTCTCCTCGATACCGATGAGGTTGCCGTGCACGATATCGGGCGCGGTGCGGCGGTCGGCGGCCATCTGGGCGGTGTAGTAGCGCAGGATGCTGAAATTGTCGGGCTGAATATTGATTTCGATCTCGACCTCGGGGTGGAGCTCCATATATTGGTGGGCGAGTTCGGCGAGAGCGGTGTTGTAAAATCCGCGCACGGTGGAGAAGATCACCCGGTCTTTAGCCGAGCTGGAGGTGGGGTGTAGGCACAGCGCCCAGTATATGGCGAGGGCGTAGAATACGAATTTGGGGGTAGATAAGGTCATAGTCACTCAGGGCGGTTGTCTATTTTGTCTGGGTATAATAACACAATAGAACCGCTCCGAGAAGGCCTTGGGGCGGTTCTATTGTGTTATTTTTTTACAGCCGGCGGGCAACTCCGCCATCTATATTGGAAGTGTCGGTATCTGCTGGCGATTCGCATCTGCAATGCCCTAGGTTCTTATACCGATGATTTACCTGATGGTCCAGTTTAACGGTCTCGGGGTCGTTTTTCCGCTGCTCGTGCTATTCGAAGCCGAGGCCCGTCTGGCCCTGTCCTACGACCACCGCGTCAATGGGCAATTGCTCGAATTTTACGCTGTGGACGAACGGGCCAACACGGACCTCCCATTTGTGGGATTTGCCGAGGTGGAAACGGGCAGCCGTTGGAATATTCTCGGTCGAGCGATCGACGGCTCCCTGGCAAAGCCCCCAGTTGCAGTAAATACCCGCCTACAACTCGATGTGGTTCGCCTAGGCGGTGTACTTCGGCTTGTATAATCGCGATCTGGAACGGCGAAGGCCTGTTGGCAAGCCCTACCGCCGTCGCTGTCGCTGTCGATGGAATACTGCAGCGTGATTTTGTTCTGGGCCAGAACTTCCCCAATCCCTTCAACGCCACTACCCTGATCTGCTATCAGTTCATCGCAACCACCTCGGTCTCATTGGTCGTTTACAATAGTGCCGGCCAACTCGTCCGTAACCTGGACGCTGGCTACGAGCAAGCCTGGGCCTTATATACAGCGTTGGGACGGACGTACTGAGAGTGGGGCCAACGCGGCCAGCGGCACCTATTTCTATCGATCGGGAATCGGTGTAAACGAGCAAAAATTGACCTAATCGATGGCCCTGGTCCGCTAGCCCCATCCAGCAGACTTGAGTTACCCCCCAGTGTCATGGTATATTCTCGGCCCATTTACAAAAGCGAGGATATACCATGTCCCTTATGTGTATCGCTGTAGCTACCGCCTATCTATTGCTCGCGCCGTCCCCATCGGCCGGTGCCGACTTTCACGGCTTCGATCCGGCGACATTCGACGGTCTGATGCTGCCGCCCGCAACGCTGCAAGCCATGGCCGCCGAGGCCGCGCAGAAATCCCCGCCCCAAAACGGCGAGTTCCTGGTCTTCGGCTTTGCCAATTTACAGCGCGATATCAGTTTCGGCATCAAGGTTGAAAAAAGTATCGAGCGCAATGCCAAGGCCGCCGGGATCGAACTGCTGATCGCCGACAATAGGCTCGACGGCCCGACCGCCCTGGCCAATGCCGAGAGTTTTGCCCGGCGCCGCACCGACTTTGTAATCGAATTTCAGACCGACGTCAATTTCGGTCCAGCGATTATGCAGCACTTCAATCGCAAAGAAATCGGCGTCGTCGCCATCGACATCCCGATGCCCGGGGCCACCTACTTCGGTGCTAATAATCCCCGTTCGGGTTTTATGGGCGGCTCTTATTTGGCGCAAGCGGCGCAAGTGCGATTCGGCGACCGGGCGTTGAAGGAGGGCTATCTCGTTGTCGGCGAGCTGCCGCAATCCGGCGCGATTCCGGCGATGCGCACCGAGGGCCAGATCGCCGGTTTCCTCGCTGTGCTGCCCGCTTTTCCCCGCGAGCGCATTATCCGCATCGACACCAAGAATACGCTGCAGTACTCCTTCCAGCAGATGAGCAACGCGCTCGGGCGCATTCCTGCAGGCGCGCCGATCTTGCTCACCGCGATCAACGATCAGTCGGTCACCGGCATGTTGCGCGCGGTGCAGCAAAAGGGGCGTGCAGGGGATGTGATCGTCGTGGGCAAGGGCGCTGACGAATTGCAGACGATGGTCGCAGAAGAGACATTTGTCGCTTCGGTCGCCTATTTCCCTGAGCGCTACGGCAACTATCTGATTCCGCTTGCCCTAATGCGCCTGGCCGGCCATGCCGCACCACTGGCGGTCTCCGTCGCGCATGTGATGGTCACTCCGGCGAATATCTGCCAGTTCTACCCCGAATACGAGTGCCAAGGTTCTCCGAGTTTTGACTATGTTTTTCCGCAAGAGGCATTTATCGCGCACTTGCAGACTCTGCAGGACGACCCCGAGTTGGCCGATTACAGACAGCTGATTCCCGATCATTAACAAGCTGTTGCAAACCCCTGCTGGGCCTCGCATGGTCCACTAGGCACTTAAGGCGGAAGACTTAGAAGAAAGTCCTAAATGGCGACAGATTCACCCCTCCTCGTGCTGGAGGGCATCGGTAAATCATTTGGCAGTGCGCAGGTCCTGCGCGATGTCGATCTGCATTTGCGCGCAGGAGAGGTTCTGGCACTCTTGGGCGCAAATGGTGCGGGCAAGTCGACCTTGGTGAAAATTCTCTGCGGCGTCTATCGCCGGGATGCGGGCACCGTCCGCCTCGACGGCGAGCAGGTGCACCTGACCCGTCCCGAAGAGGCGATTGCCCACGGCGTGCGCTTTTTGCCGCAGGAGGTCTCGGTGCTGCCCGATCTCAGCGTGGCCGAGAATATCCTGATCGCGGATTTGCCGCTCAAGCGCACCTGGCGGGGTAGGGAGGTCGACCGGTCGGCATTGCGAGACAGGGCCGTTACCCTGCTCGACCGGCTCGGCAGTGATATCGATCCCGAGCAAATGGTGCACCGGCTTTCCTCGCCGCAAAAGCGCCTCGTCGAAATCGCCCGCGCCCTCGCTGGCGAGGCGCGAATCATCGTGATGGACGAGCCGACCGCCGCGCTCACTGAGCACGAGGCGCAGGCGCTTTTCGCCGTTGTCGAACGACTCAAGGCGCAGCAGATCGGCATCATCTATATCTCCCATTATCTCGACGAGGTCTTTGCGATTTCCGATCGCATAGCGGTGCTGAGGGACGGGTTCAATGCCGGCGAATTCGCGACCGTCTCCGCGTCGCGCCGGGAAGTGCTCGACGCGATGCTCGGCACGAGTGTCGATGAACTCTATCCGCCGCGGGGCGAGCCCGCCGACGAGATTGCGTTGGAAGTGGAGAATTTGAATTTTCCCGCCGCGTTGCACGAGGTGTCCTTCGCGGTGCACCGCGGCGAGATTCTGGGGGTATTCGGCTTGCTCGGATCGGGGATCGACCAGGTCGGCCGCGCCGTCTATGGTGCACTCGGCCCCATGCCGGGAGCCCTCATTACGCTAGGCGGTCGGCCCTATGCCCCGGCGGATCCGCGCCGCGGTCGCGACGCGGGCATCGGCTTTGTCGCCGCCGAACGCCAGCGCGAAGGCATCGTCCCCGATCTGGGTGTTGCCGCCAATCTCACACTGCCTTTTATCGATCGTTTTACGCGTTTTGCCGTGGTGTCGAGACCGCGCGAACTGGACTACGCGCAGAGTTGGGTCGACCGCCTGAGTATTCGCAGCGCCTATCTCGGGCAAGAATTGCGCCTGCTCTCGGGCGGAAATCAGCAAAAGGTCTGTCTGGCCCGCTGGTTGGTCGAGGGGCTCGAGGTTTTGATTCTCGAAGAGCCTACGCGCGGTGTCGATCTGGGCGCGCGGCAAGAGCTCTATCTGGCGCTCAGGCAATGGACCGCGAAGGGCCTCGCGGTGCTGCTGGTCTCTTCCGACGCCGAAGAAGTGGCCGGCATCTGCGATCGCGCGATCGTGCTCGATCGCGGCCGGGTGTCCGGCCGTTTCGCCGGTGGGGTCTCGCCGGCGGATTTACTCCACGTGTCTCCTGTGAAAGACCATTTATGAACATTGCTATCTTACTCAATCGCCCCGGTGCGGGTGTCGCCTTGTTATTGGTCTTTTATCTCGTCGTCGCCGTGCTCTTCAGCGTGCTTTCGCCGTGGTTTTTATCCTTTGACAATATGATGAGCATCGGCGCCAATATGGCCTTTATCGGTTTGATGTGCGCGCTGCAGACGCCGTTGATTATCGCCGGGGGATTAGATCTTTCGGTAGCGGCGGTCGCCGGATTGTCGGGCGTTGTTGTCGCACTATTGCACGCCTCGGGCGTCGGCATAGTCGCTGCCTGTCTTATTGCTCTGGCGTTGGGTGCAGCCATCGGCTCGCTCAATGGTTTGCTCGCGGTCCGTCTGGGGTTGAATCCGCTGATTGCGACGATGGGCACGATGAGCGTTATCGGCGGGTTGGCCCTGGTGCTGACCGGGGGGCTGACCAAACCGCTGATGGAGCCCGGTTTCAACTGGCTCGGCGGCGGGCAGTTGCTTGGATTACCGGTGCCGCTGGTGTTGATGCTATTGGTCTATATTGCACTCGGCTGGCTACTGGCGCGAACCCGCTTTGGCCGCTTTGTCTACGCGGCGGGCAGCAACCCGGAGGCCAGCCGGCTGGTCGGCGTGCCGGTTGCGCGGACCCTGATGATCCTCTATACGCTCTCGGGCCTCAGCGGCGCCGCCAGCGGTCTGGTCCTGGCGGCGATGCTCTATGCGGCGGCGCCCGACGCGGCGGGGCAACATTTACTGACGGTGATCGCCGCCGTCGTCTTGGGGGGGACCAGTTTATTTGGTGGGCGCGGGACGATCTGGGGCACTTTGCTGGCGGTGTTGCTCCTGGGCACGCTCAACAATGGTCTGACGCTGATGGACGTGTCGAGCTTCTGGCAGGACGTGACCCGCGGCACGGTGCTCTTGCTGGCGGTTGGTCTGGACCAGGTTCGCACCCGTGCAGCCGGTGGCTGAAGCAGAGACCGCCGTCAAGCGCCCCCGCGCCGCAGGCTATGTGACGGGCGCTGCGCTGCTTTTGAGTGGTCTGGCCCTCAACCCGTTGGCCTTCGCCCATTTTTTGCCAGCAGATCCGCTCGGCAAGCAAGCGGTGCTCGCGCTGCAAGTCGCGCTGATGGTTGGTGGCGGTTTGTTTGCTTGGCGGCGACCCTCGTTGCCGCTTGGAGCCACTGTGTTGGTTTCCGCTGCTCTTGGCGCGCTTATCGCCCTCGGCATCTACGGCACCGCCTGCTCGCTGCAAGAGGTGCAAGAGCGCAAGCAACGGCTGGCGACTCTCGATCGCAGCGAAGCGCTACAGCAATATTTGAGCGCCAAAGTCCTACTGCTGCTGGCTGCGGATATCTCCCAAGGCCAATTGCCGACCGCACTCACCCGCAACCTCTTCGCTGACGAAGTGGCGATAGTCGATCTGGAACCGATCGCCACAACGAACCATATCGTTCCAATGCAGGGCATCCAGTCCCAGCGCTGGGAAGTGGCCCCCGCGGTGCAACTGCGCAGGGGCGAGATCCAGCTCTGGCGTCCATTGCTGGCCACTATGCGTTCTTGTGACCATGCGGAGTTTCACGTCGAAACAGGGCATTTCCTCGACGCGCAGGAACAGACCTACCAGGCGCGTTTGCGCTTTGATGCGCTGGCCGCGACACAAGACGGTAAGCGCGCACAAATCCGCGCCGGGCTGACGATCGCTTGGCGGCAGCAGCCCGATTCGACCTGGAAGATCTATCGCTGGCAGAGCGAAGAGCTGGAGATACTAATTCGATCGGGTTCTCTTTTCACGGAAGTCCTCGACCAGGCGCTACCGCGCGCAGAGGATCGCGCTCGCGCCCGGTTTTCCCGCCATGCGGCTCTGGTGCGTCAGTCGTTTATCGACTCGGCTTTTATTGGACCGCATCGCTACTTCACCCGTCAGGCTTTCGACCGCCACCCCGGCATCTCCGTCGTGGATATCGACGCTGACGGCCACGACGATATCTATGTGAGCGTGCGCCGGGGCCGGAATATGCTGTGGCACAACAATGGCGAGGGGACCTTTCGCGAATGCGCCGCCGATTATGGTCTGGATATCGAGCACCACACCGCCGCCGCGCTCTTCGCCGACTTTGACAACGACGGCGACCAGGATGTCTTTCTCGGCCGGACCCTGGTCCCCAGTCTCTATCTAGTCAATGAGGGCGGCCGTTTTGTCGCCCGCGATCTCGGTCCCGACACCTTGCCCGCCCTCGTCGCCTCGATCTCAGCAGCAGACTACGATGCCGATGGACTGCTCGATGTCTACTTCTCGACCTACGCGGCGCGCATGCTGCTCGAAGAAGTCAACAACTCTCTGCGTGCCGAGCCGATGGGCGGTGGCGAAATACTGGCGGGCTTTCTCCCCGTCGGCCTGGCCCGCAAACTCTATCGGTTGAGTCGCAACCGGATCGACGATTTGTTCCGCGACGCGCCAGGGCCACCGAATATTCTGCTGCGCAATCTGGGCGGCGGTCGTTTTGAGTCGGCTTCCGCGCCCCAGTCGCAAGATGCGCATGAGGCGATCTGGCGCAATACGCTGCAGGCGACCTGGGCCGATTATGATTTGGATGGCGATCCCGACCTCTACCTTGCCAACGATTTCGCTGCCAATAATCTGCTGCGAAACGACGGCGGTGCTTTTAGCGATATCACGGTCGCCAGCGGGGTCGCCGATCCGGGTTTTGGCATGGGGGCCAGCTGGGGCGACTACGATGCGGACGGCCGCCAGGACCTCTATGTCACCAATATGTACAGCAGTGCCGGTCGCCGCGTTATGGCGGCGGTGGGGCGTATGGGGGCGGCTTTTGCGCCCCTGGCCCGGGGCAATTCCCTGCTGCGCAACGGCAGCGATGGCTTTACCCGCGTTGCGGACGATCTGCCGGTCGAGGACGGCGGTTGGGGTTGGGGCAGTCAATTCGTAGATATCGACAACGACGGTGATCTCGATATCTACGTCCCGAGCGGCTATTATACCGCCCCACAAGAAGCGGCGATTGTCGAGGATAGCTGAAGCCTATTCTGGCGCACGGTCGTGCGCTCTGGCAGGACGGATGGCTCGTATAATGTCGGTGCCCGGTTTGACGCGGGAGCCTCGCTCAGCGGCTCACAGCGCAACCGGCTTTTCCTCAATGTGCAGGACGGTCGCGATTTCATCGACATTTCCGGTCTCTCCGCTGCCGACTCACCCGCCGACGGCCGCGCCTTCGCCACCCTCGATTTTAATCGCGACGGCCGGACAGACCTGGCCATTGTCAATGCCAACGAACCGCTCTGCCAGCTCTTTGCCAATAATAGCGCTGCAGGGCAGGTGCTGGCACTGCGCTTTGTCGGCGGTAACGACACCGACGCCGCGTCGAGCGGATGGAGCGCGCGCGACGGCTATGGCGCCCAGGTCACAGTGGATGTCGCGGGCAAAACCTTAGTGCGCGAACATCGTGCCGGAGAGGGTTTATCGGCCCAGAATAGTTCGACGCTGATCGTCGGGTTGGGCGCGCACGAGCGGGTCGAGGCGGTGCGAGTGCGCTGGCCTTCCGGGCGAGTGCAGTGTTTGGAAAGCGTAGGGGCGGGAATGCTATTAACTGTCTATGAGAATGTCGAGCACTCGCCTGTGGGTGAGGAGTTTGTCGTGGAGCCTTATTAAGACGGCGAGTCCTAGCTGGTGTCGGATGAGGTTGCAGTCTCGGCCAATCGTCCCATCAGCACCATGGCCCCCAGATAGCAGCAGATGGCGGTTGCGAGCGTTGCGACAAAACCCAGGTGAATGGCGATAAATACGGCTAGCGCCGCGCCAAATACCGATGCGACCCTGGCATGACCTACCTGATTTGCTCCATGGAGGGCGAGACTATTTCTTACTCGATAAGGAGTAGACTCATGAAACAAAAACAGCACAGCACCGAAGAGATCATCCGTATTTTACGGCAGGCCGAAACAGATGAAACGATCGACTCGGTTTGCCGTGAACATAATGTTTCCAAAGCGACCTTTCATCGGTGGAAACGCAAATACGGCGATATGGATCTGGCCGATGCGAAACGACTTAAAGAGCTTGAAAAGGAAAACTCAGAGCTTAAGAAGATGCTGGCCGAATCGCTGCTAAAAAATCGCATTTTGGAAGAAGTCAACGCAAAAAAGTGGTAAGCCCGATGCAGAAGAAACAGGCCGTTGCCCATGTCGTTGGCCATGGGCTGTGCTCGGTGCGTCGGGCTTGTCGTTATCTGGGTGTGCATCGATCGACCTATCGATATCGGGCCAAGCCACTTCCACCCAAACAGATCCAGTTACACCAGCGCATCGTGGCCTTGTCCTGGCAACATCCTCGGTATGGTTACCGGCGTATTCGCGCGTTGTTAGCCCAAGAGGGCTGGTCCGTCAGCCGTAAGCAAGTTCAGCGTGTCCGCCGCAAAGAAGGCCTTAAGGTCCGTCCCAAACCCCAGAGGATACCGCGCCAAGGGATCTCGACCGGCTTGCCGACCCAGGCGTGCCAGCCCAACCAGGTGTGGACTTGGGATTTTATTTTTGATCGGACGGACAAAGGCAGTACACTGAAAATGTTGACGATGCTCGATGAGTATTCGCGCCGCTGTTTAGCCATCCGGGTCGAGCGACAAATCCAATCCGAGCACGTGTTATCTACCCTATGGCAGGCGATGACCACCTATGGCATCCCGCGCTATATTCGCAGCGATAATGGATCCGAATTTATCGCACAGAAGATCCAGACATGGCTTAGGGAAAACCAGATTAAAACACTTTACATTGACCCCGGCAGCCCCTGGCAAAACGGGTATATTGAAAGTTTTCATAGTCGTTTTCGTGATGAATGTCTAAACCGGGAGTGGTTATTGAATCTGCGCGAAGCGCGGGTCGTAATTGAGGATTGGCGGCAGCATTACAACGAGGAAAGACCCCATAGCCGGCTGGGATACCTCAGCCCGGAAGGCTTTTTAGCAAACCAAAAAGTCTCACCCCAAGTGGGCCGAAACAGGTAAGCCTGTCAATCTCGTTTTTTGTGGGTTCAACTTCTAAGTGCACCTTTTGCGGTGCGTGAAAAAACAAAGGCCAACCGGTATATTTCCTTTGCTATTTCACCCGCCCCACGAAGAGGAGCTTATGAAGGAGTATACTCAGTTGACCCAGCCTCAAAGGTACGAAATATCCGCGTTACACAAAGTCGGCCAGGGTCCCACGCAAATTGCTCGGATCGTCGGAGTGCATCGCACGACGATTTCACGCGAGTTAAAACGAAATCAAAGCCCCAATGGGTATTATCCTCAAGCGGCTCATCAACGTAGCCAAAAACGGCGAGCAGACCGTAGTCGCCCACTCAAGTGGACCGGACGCTGTCGCCGTCTGGTCGAAGGTAAATTGCGTCACGAGTGGAGCCCCGAGCAGATTGCCGGCTGGCTGGGGAAAAACGAAACGTTCTCTATATCACATGAACGAATCTACCAGCATATTCGCAGGGATCGAGACCGTGGTGGCCGACTTCATACCCACCTGCGCCAGCAAAAAAAACCGAAGCAAGTTTCGTCCAAAATCGCGTATAAAGGCTCGATTCCCCACCGGATTTCGATTGATGACCGTCCCGCTATCGTCGATGAAAAAACTCGAATCGGTGATTGGGAAGTCGATCTCATGATGGGCCGTCACGGCGGAGGGGGCCTGTTGACCTTGGTGGACCGAAAAACTCGCTTCACCCGCATGGAGTCTGTCCTCTCGAAGCATGCGGATCACGTCGCTGACGTACTCATAAGGGCATTGAGTGAGATCAAAGGTCAGGTCCATACGCTGACGATGGACAACGGAAACGAATTTGCCCAACATAAAAGAGTCGCCAACGCTCTACTGGCCAAGGTCTATTTTGCCCACCCATATTGTGCCTGGGAGCGCGGGGCCAACGAAAATACCAACGGACTATTACGACAGTATTTCCCAAAGGGAACGAACTTTAAGACCATCACTCAAGCTAAAATTCGGCGAGCTGAAAATCGACTCAATGACCGACCCAGAAAAGCATTGAAATTTCGATCACCAAACGATATCTTTCAACACGATAAACCATAAACACTAAACGTGCACTTCAGAGTTGAAACCACGATTTTTTAAAAAATGAAATTTATTTTCTTATGTTGTATGGTTGTAGTTTTATTTCTACTTTTATTTTGCCAGCAGTGGCCGCGAGGTAGCTGATGCGCTGAGCGAAAACATGCTGAGGCTGACGGCATTGATATGAATCTGTGCAGAGGGGACCAAATCCAGATAGGCATTACTTCTACTATCGGTGCAGTTACCATGAGCGACGCGATAATGCCACTTGCGAGAATAACAACACAATTAAGCGTGAGCGCCTTGAGAATGCCGTCACCAACTTACTCCGCGACCATTACCAAGCAGAATGTGCAGAAGTTTCGTCGAAAACGCCCAAAGGGAGTTGGAAAGGCAACAACAACAGAATGACCTAGACAAAGCCCTCAGATGCATCGAGCGGGACCTGCGAAAAGTTGACCGAGAACTGTGGCTAATTTAGTTCAGACGATCAAAATCACAGGCGTTTTCTGAGGCGCTCAGCGACGAGCTCGGGCAGTGCGATCAACGCAAGTACTCCTCTGGGCATACCCGGTAAGAAACTCCAACAGAGCCAACCCCAGCAGCCCCTTAAACTACCTTCACAGAGAAGATCGCCGCTGCTTTAGGGAATTTGTCTGAGATACTGGAAAGCGGGAAGCCCCGAGATCGCAAGACGGTCTTGGAGGGCAACATCGAGGAGATATTGATACAGCCTGCAGGGGAAGCGCTATAAAAGAAAAATCCGGCAGAGCTTTTAAGCCTGCCGGATTTTTCCATTCAGTTGGTGCCGAGAGCCGGACTTGAACCGGCACGACCGTTAACGGTCAATGGATTTTAAGTCCACCGCGTCTACCAATTCCGCCACCCCGGCATAAACCTAAAAACCAATACAAAAAATGGAGGCGACGCCCGGAATCGAACCGGGGATAAGGGCTTTGCAGGCCCCTGCCTTACCACTTGGCCACGTCGCCTCAAAAAACTATCTTATTGCAAACCGATCAAGAACATACAGGGCGTCTCAAATCCTGTCAACCTCCCCGGCGGCTTTCCCCCGTGCCAAGTTTTGCTATATTAAGCCAAGCAAAAGGGGAGGTTTTAAAGTATGCAGCAGTATCTAGACTTGATCCACCATTGCCTCGATAATGGCGTGGCGAAAACCGACCGCACCGGCGTCGGCACCTTGGCCACTTTCGGCTATCAGATGCGTTTCGATCTCACCGACGGATTTCCCTGTCTCACCACCAACGATCTGCACCTGCGCTCGATTATCCGTGAGCTATTGTGGTTTCTCAAAGGCGACACCAATATCGCCTATCTCAAAGAGAAAAACGTCTCGATCTGGGACGAGTGGGCCGACGAGAACGGTGACCTCGGCCCCGTCTACGGCAAACAATGGCGCTCCTGGGCAACGCCCGACGGCGAGAGCATCGACCAGATCCAAAACGCCGTTGATCTCATCAAGACCGACCCCGATTCGCGCCGGATTATCGTCAATGCCTGGAATGTCGGCGAACTGAGCCAAATGGCGCTAACCCCCTGCCACTGCTTGTTCCAGTTTTTTGTCGCCGACGGCCGGCTCTCCTGCCAACTCTACCAGCGCTCCTGTGATGTTGGGCTCGGTGTACCCTTTAATATCGCCAGCTATGCCCTGCTGACGATGATGATCGCCCAGGTCTGTGATTTGCGTCCGGGCGAATTCGTCTGGACCGGCGGCGATGTACATGTCTACCAGAATCACGTTGATGCGCTGCGCGAACAGCTAACCCGCGAACCGCGAACCCTACCGATAATGACTATCAAAAACCGCGATCAGTCGATCTTCCGCTTCCGCTACGACGACTTTAAACTGTTCAACTACGATCCGCATCCCTCGATCGCGATGGAGATCGCGGTCTGAACGCGCTCATCACCGTCGCCGTCCAGGGGGAATTGGGCTCCAATAGCGCCCTCGCCGCCGCGTCCTATTTCGAGGAAGAGCGGATTTTCATCCTACCCTGCCAGACCTTCGACGAACTCTTTGAAGCCGTCGACAAGGGCGAGGCGCAATACGGCATGGCGCCGATGGAAAACTCTCTCGCCGGCAGTATCCACGCCGTTTGGGAACTGCTCGCCGTCTACACGCCATCTATTGCCGGGGAGATCTTTTACCACGTCCGCCATTGCCTAATCGGGCACCCCGAAGCCAAGCTGGAGGATATCCGCTACGTCTATTCCCACCCTCAGGCTTTGGCCCAGTGTAGCGCCTTCCTGCTCGGCCTCGAGGACCTCGACCCCGACAATATCCTCGCAGAATACGATACTGCCGGGGCCGTCGAACTGGTCAAAAAATCAAATAAGAAAGATCGCGCCGCTATCGCCTCAAGCGCGGCCGCCGACCTACATCAAATGCAGGTGCTCGCCACCGATATCCAAAGCCACAAACGCAATTACACCCGCTTCGCGGTGCTCGGCCCCCGGTCGAGCCAGGGCCGACAAAACAAAACCTCACTCGTTTGCACCCTCGATCGTACCGGGGCAGGTCTGAGTGAGGTCGTCGACGCCTTCACCAATCGAAAGATCGCCCTATACAAGGTCGAATCCCGTAAATTGGTCAACGAACCTTGGGCCTATCGCTTCTATCTGGAATGCCAGGGTGATACAGAGGACGCAGCGGTGGCCGCTGCGCTAGCTGATGTGCGAAACGCCGTGCGCGACTTGAGTATCATCGCCTCCTACCCCGCCGCGCCGCTACTGCCCTAAACGCAAAGGTCGCCAGCACCGTAGCATTTTTGACCAACTTCTAATCGTCGGTTAAACTCCACACCTGCAGACTCTCGTCGTCTATCGCCCAGGCCCCCACTTGCCCGTCACCGTCCAAATCTGCCCGCACCACCAGCCAAAAACCCTCTGCAGTCACCCGCGCCTCCCACTCGTAATCATCCATCCACCGCCAATCCAAGCCCTCTGCCGGATCCGTCGGGTCAAAGTAACGCTTGTGTTCAGCGAAATGGGCCGTCTCGAGTAGGTAAAGCTGTTCCAGGCCCGCCTCTAATTCGATCAGGCGCCGCTCTTCAGGCGTCAGACGCGAGAAATACGCCGTACCCAAGATCAATAGCGCCATCATCAATAGCATCAGTTCGATCTGTTTATGCCAACGAAGCCACATAGCCCATCCTCCTCAACGACATCGAATCAGCACCTCTTCAACCTGCTGCCCGGACGCCAAGTCCATTGACTCGCCATAACGGCCATAGGGCTCCGAAAGCACAAAGGGATCAAGCGACCCACTGTCGAGGACTCCATCGCCGTCGCGATCGACAAAAGCCCAAAGTATATAGCGCCCAGCCAATAGGCCATCCAACGCAAAATCCCCTGCACTGTCGGCCCACGCCCCGTAAGTACGCCCACCTTCGCCTACGGCCTCAACGCGAACCGGCCCCGTCAATTCCGCCTGTACTTGCCCACGAATAACCGCCGTCGCCGGCCCGACGGTAATCGAGAGCGTCAAGGAACTGTCCGCCAGACCATGGCCCGCCCAATCGGCCAATAAGCCGACTTGCCCGATGAGTCTATACGCACCCGGTGCCAGTGGTTGCTCGGCGACAAAGCGCGCGCGATTCGGCGCCGACCACTGCCAGACCCCCGCGGGCGCCTGCGTCGAATCGCTCATTTGCCAGAAATCGCGCAACGCCACCGGTCGCATCGCCTCGGAAAAAAGTAAGTCCAACGTATCCCCCGACGCCTTTTGCGCGCCGATCGGCACAATAACCGAAGGCGGCTTGGTATCCGGCCGCGCATTGCCGCGAATCGGCTCATGCCACGGAATCGGCACGCCTTCTACCACCAACCGCCGCACGGCATAAGTCCGCCCCGGTTCCTGCGTCTGCGTCTCGATATAAATCTTCTCCGCCGCCTCAACCGCCGCGTAGACCGCCTCAACCGCAAGCCCTTCGATCTCCACCTCTATCACCGCCGGATCCACCGCCTCGGAAAAGAGGAAAAGCAGGCGCTTCTCGTGCACCGCCTGGACCCGCTTAAGCTCGGGGGTCTCCGCCACCAAACGCGCCAGCGCCAGATCCCCCGCCAACACCACAGCTTCTCCCACTTCCACATCCGCCGCCGGCAGTGCCAGCCACTCCTCCTCATCGGGTAGTGCGTTGCGATTGCCATCGATAAAGGCCAATACCCGATATCGCCCCTGCGCCAAACGAGTGAACTCGTAGGCCCCGTCGGCATCGCTTTGAATCTTATAAGACGGCTCATCAAAACCGATCTGCCCAGCGAAAACCCCTAGATCATAGGCCCAGACATGTGCCCTAGGCGCTGGCTGGTGTGCGTCATAGACCCGCCCGTGCACCAGTCCCTGATCGAGCTTAGCCCCCGTGGCAAAAGCCAATGTGAACGATTGCTCGAGCGAATTGCCACGCAGATCGCGCGCGCCGGTTCCCACTGTCAGCACATAAGTCCGATCCGTCGCCAAGGGCATCTCGACCCGGAGTTTTGTGCCATTCCACTTGAGCCGTTGCGGTCCAGTCGGCGATACGAAGAGCGCTTCCTCAGTCCGCTCCCGGTCCATCATTTCGCTAAAGACAATCTCCACCACATCGTCGGGTTCCACCTGTAACGCATCGGCCAGGGGATAATGCGATACGATATGTGGCGCCGTCTTGTCGAGGGGGCCGCCGACAGGCGTTCCGATTTTGGCACAACCCGACAAAACGCAGAGCGCCAGCATTACAAAAAGAGCCCGATACGAACGCATATACAAAGAGGGAAATACAGGCAAGATACTAATCGGAGCCGTGAGGATGGGCCTTGGCGTAAATCGCCTGTAGGCGCTCTATACTGACATCGGCGTAGACCTGCGTCGTCGTCAATGTCGCATGACCTAACAACTCTTTGACAGCCACCAAATCGGCGCCGGCATCGAGCAAGTGAGTGGCGAAAGAATGGCGTAACAGATGCGGGCTTAGCGATTCGCCTTCTGAGACCGCGCTCAGATAGCGCTTGACGACGCGTTGCACCGTGCGCCGACTCAATCTTTTTCCGCGCCCGTTGAGAAAGAGCGCACCGGCATCGACCTGCGCCATATCAACTTCGAGCAAGACCTCAGCACGGCGTTGCAAATAAACCTTGAGCGCCTCTTGCGCCTTGGCACCGACAGGGGCGATCCGCTCTCTACGCCCTCTTCCCAACACCTTGATCACGCCCTCGTCCAGATCCAGAGACGAGAGGTTGAGCGCCACCAACTCGCCAAGGCGGATGCCGCCACCGTAAAACACTTCGAGGATCGCCCGGTCCCGCACGCCGCTAAAACGCTCAGAAGACGGAGCCTCGACGGCTTCAGCAACTTGATCTACGGGTAGGTGGCGTGGCAACGAGCGCTCGACAAGGGGAGATGCCACCGCGCTAGCGGGATTTGCGGCAAGCCCTTTTTCGCGACAGAGATAGCGAAAAAGCGAACGCAGCGCCGCCAGTTTACGGGCGACACTGCTGGCTTTGAGTCCCTTCTCCTCCAAGTCGGTGACGAAGGCAGCGACTTGTTCGCGCTGAACAGCCCTCAGCGGCAAATGCAGATCTTCTACCCGCGGGTAGAGGAAGCGGGCAAATTGCTGGAGATCACAGCGATAGGAATTCAGCGTGTGCTCGGCGTAGTTTCGCTCTTTGTGCAGATAATCAAGGAAGAGGGCTATGCTCTCTTCGAGGCTCGACCCGCCGTGCAGGGATTTTTCTGGTAATGAGGCCATAGAACAAGGCGCTCCGCGATATGCTTTGGCCGGGGAGGCGCGAGGAAGCGCTTAGGCCGCCTGGGCATTTTTGTTCTTGTCGTCCTTGTCGTTCGTCTCGTCGTTTTCGCTATTTTCCGGTTCATTCTCGTGCTGAGTGTTGCAAATCCGGCAATAGAGATTCGCCGAACCCGAGCGGCTGCTCTTCTCGTAAAGCAAAGCGGCATTACAATGATCGCACTTGCGGTCTACGGGGCGATCCCAACTGGCGAACTTGCAACTCGGATAGTTGTTACAGCCAAAGAAGACTTTGCCCTTGCGGGACTGCTTCTCGACTAACGCGCCGCCGCAGTCGTCCTCCGGACATTTTATCCCTAAGAAATAAGGTTTGACATTTTTGCAGTCTGGATAGCCGCTGCAGGCGAGAAAACGACCGTAGCGACCGGTTTTTACCACCATCGGCGACTGGCACTGGTCGCAGACCTCATCCGTCTCGACCGTGCCCTGCTCTTCGAGAGGCTTGGTATTTTTGCACTCGGGATACCCTGGGCAAGCGAGAAAACGACCGTTGCGCCCCCACTTGATGACCATCATGCGCTCGCATTCTTCGCACTGTATGTCCGACTCCTCTTGCAGCGCGAGTTTGAGCTCTTTGCGACGCTCGTTGGCACCGGCCAGATTATCTTTCCACGAATTATAGAACTGCTCTACCGTCGCCACCCAATCGTCATCCCCCTCCTCGACCCGATCGAGCTGATCCTCCATATTGGCCGTGAAATCCACATTGAAGAGGTCTGGAAAGGTATCAACCAATAACTTGTTGACGGTCTGACCGCGCTCGGTGGCTTCGAAGTAGCGATTATCGACTTTCTCGACATATTCGCGGTCGATTATAGTGGTAATGATCTGCGCATAGGTCGAAGGACGGCCAATGCCCTGAGCCTCTAATTCCTTGACCAACGACGCCTCCGTAAAACGCGGCGGCGGCTTGGTGAAGTGTTGCTCGGGATCGACCTCTTTCAGCTCGAGCGCCTCGCCCTGGGAGATGTCGCCGGGTACGCCCCCCGGTTTTTCCTCGTCGTCCTCGTCCTTACTCTCGCTATAGAGCAGAGTAAAACCCGGGAACTTGACGATATTGCCCGTAGCGCGCATCAGATAAGGGCCCGCTTCGATATTAACCGTGGTGATACTAAGCACCTGCGGCTTCATCTGCGAAGCCACAAAGCGCTTCCATATCAGCTCATAGACCTTCGCCTGGTCCTGCGACAGCAACTCTTTGAGCTTGTCGGGATGCAGCGCCACTGATGTAGGGCGAATGGCCTCATGCGCGTCTTGAGCGGTTTTTTTAGTCTTGTACTGATTGGGCTCGTCGGGCACGTAGTCGGCCCCGTAGAGCTCACCAACCTGCTGGCGCACCTCGGTAATCGCTTCCTCCGCGACTCGCACCGAGTCAGTACGCATATAGGTGATCAACCCCCGCGTTTCCCCTTCGAGCTCAATGCCCTCATAGAGCTGCTGGGCTACGGCCATGGTGCGCTTGACCGAAAAACGCAATCTACGGGCGCACTCCTGCTGTAGAGTGCTCGTAGTAAAAGGCGGCGCCGGACGACGCAGTTGATCGCGCTTCTTAACCTCTTTGACTGCAATGGTTTGCGTCCTGAGATCCGCGACGATGGCATCGGTCTGCTCTTGATTGGTTATCTCTAGCTTTTCGCCGTCTTTGAACAGCAAACGAGCGCGAAATGGATCGGCCCCAGACCGCCCCAAAAGCGTCTCGATCGACCAATATTCCTGCGGCTCGAAAGCCTCGATCTCTCGATCTCTTTCGCAGATTAACCGCACCGCCACCGATTGCACTCTGCCAGCAGAGAGCCCCGAGTGAATGACTTTCCACAACAGCGGGCTAATCTCGTAGCCGACCAAGCGATCAAGCACTCGCCGAGCCTGTTGCGCATTGACCTTCTGCAAATTGAGTTCACCCGATTGCTCAAGCGATTCGCGTACGGCTTTCGGCGTGATCTGGTTGAAGTGCATCCGTTTAATGTTGGAGTCTTTACGGGCGATTGCATGCGCTACGTGCCAGGCAATCGCCTCGCCTTCGCGATCGGGGTCAGTGGCCAGGTAAATGGTGTCGACACCTTGGGCGGCTTTGCGCAGTTCGCCGAGAATCTTGCCCTTACCGCGAATCGTGACATAGCGGGGCTTAAAGCCATTTTCAATGTCGATGCCTAACTCTTTGGGCGGCAGATCCCGCACGTGGCCCATGCAGGATTTTACCACGTAATCTTTGCCCAATATTTTATTTATCGTTTTGGCTTTGGTCGGTGATTCGACGACCACCAGTGACTTGCCCATGTCTTCCTCGGTATATAGGATACTTATATAATAGGTTTAAGTTGCTGTATTTCACGAATATATGGACGATTCTCGACTATTGCAAGGCACTCTCTTGACAAATCAATCCCATCATCCTTTTGTAGTATCTTTGATACTACACCCCATCTTTTTGAGGAAAGTTTCTTGGTCCATCGCAAAAAAACAAGCGAAATAGAGCAAATTACCGCCAGCAGCCAGATCGTTTTTGCTGTGCAGCAGAAGCTCGAAGCCCTTATCGCGCCCGGCATCAGCACGCTTGAACTGGACGAGATCGCCGAAGCCGAAATACGCGCTATGGGGGCAGTACCCGCCTTTAAGGGATATCACGGATTCCCCTTTTCCATTTGCGCTTCGGTAAATGCCTCGGTCGTGCACGGGTTCCCCGACGAGACGCCGCTGCAAGAGGGCGATATCGCCTGCATTGACATCGGTGCCCTACTCGACGGCTACTATGGCGACGGCGCTTTTACCATTGGTGTCGGTACAATAAGCGCAGAAGCCCAGCATCTTATCGACGGCACTCTGGCCTGCCTTGAACTCGGCATTGCCCAAGCCGTGCCCGATGGACGCCTCTCCGATATATCCCACGCCATCCAACGCCACGCCGACGCGCAAGGCCTGGCCATTATCCGCGAATACGGCGGACATGGCATCGGGCGCTCCTTGCACGAGTCGCCCCACATCAATAACTATGGACCACCTGGCAAAGGTCCAAAGCTCAAACCCGGCCATGTGTTCTGCATCGAGCCCATTCTCTGCCTTGGCAAGCCCGAAGTCGAGCATCTGGACGACGGCTGGACTACCTTGACCCGCGACCGCTCGCTCGCCGCCCACTCCGAGCACACCATCGCCATCACCGAAGATGGTCCCCAGATCCTGACCTTACCGATCCCCACGCTGGCATGAAGGTCACCTTTCTAGGCACAGGCACATCAATCGGTGTCCCGCGCATCGGCTGCCATTGCCCAGTCTGCACTTCCGACGATCCCAAAAATAAACGGCTGCGCTGTGCCCTCCACCTCGAACACCAAGACCACTCCCTGCTCGTCGACACGGGCCCAGACCTCAGGACCCAAGCCCTGCGCTATAAAATCGACCGAGTCGACGGTGTGCTCTTCACCCATGGTCATGCCGACCACCTGCACGGCCTCGACGATGTCCGCTGTTACTGTTTCGATCGCGAAGGTCCTCTGCCCTGTTACGCCGACCAACACACGATCGAACGCATCGAACGCGTCTTCGACTATGCTTTCAAAAAAAATGCCCCCAGCACGACCCCACAAATCAGCTTGCACCTCATCGAAGGCCCATTCACCTTCTGCGGCCTCGACATCGAACCGCTTATCGTCTACCACGGCCAAGCCCCGGTATTGGCCTTCCGCATCGGCGACTTCGCCTATGTAACCGACACCAACCGCATCCCCGTCGAGACGATAGAACGGCTGCAGGGTTTAGATGTCCTAGTCCTTGACGCGCTGCGCTACAAAGAACACCCCACCCACTTCAATGTCGAGCAAGCCCTGGAAATTGTCGCCGCACTCAAACCCACACAAACCTACCTCACCCATATGGCCCACGACTTGGATCATCACAAAACCAACGCCGAATTGCCTGATGGTGTTGAGTTGGCATATGACGGGCTGGTGCTAGAGTTAAAGTAGTTCTGCGCAGTTGCCGGTCCGTTTACAGCTGCGTCTCCGGATATTTTTAGGGTATAGATCGTCGCCCTCCCCCTGCACTTCCCACCAGGCCTTTTTACCCCGCCACCGCAATGTCAGACGTACCCCACTCTAACGGCGGTACAAAAAAAGAGGATGCCATCAGTCTCCCGATGACACCCTCGCCTCTGCCTGGTTTTTCGTTAAACCGTCAGCTCAGCACTTAGACCATCCGCAGTGCTTACACATCAGACAGCTATTCTCATGCGCTACCGTCGAACCACACTCTGGGCATGTGGTCATCGTTGTCGATCCGCTGCTCTGGACGAAAGTGGGCGGCGGCGCTTCCTGCAAAGAGACCGCAGCCGGCCCCTCTTCGGCCACCTGTGCACCTTGGCCCGCTTTCCGTTGTACGTAGCGTTCGATCGCCTTGCCAATCGCATCGGGCGTCGACAGGATCAACTCGCCGTTCTCCCACACTGGACTCGGACCGGAAATACCCTTCAGCTCCCGGATAAGTTCCTGGGGATCAACTCCTGAACGCAGCGCAATCGAAATTAACCGGCTGATCGCCTCTGACTGCGCGGCGGCATTTCCTCCGGCCTTGCCAATAGTACTAAAGACCTCGCAGATCCCATGCTCATCCTCATTGATCGTGACGTAAATCTTGCCTTCGCCGGTATTGATGCGCTCGGTGATCCCCGTAGTGACGGCCGGCCGTTGGCGCGGATGGAAACCAGCGGCAGCGATCTGGTCGGGCGTCGCCGGGGCGCCTATGGCCTCTCCTGCCTTCGCGGCCTCGGCATCGGTCTGCAAAATACCCTCGCGACTGCCTTCGCGGTAGACCGTCACCCCTTTGAGCCCCTCTTTATACGCCGTGATATAGATATCAGCCACCGTCTCAACATCGATATCCTCGGCCAGGTTGATCGTCGAGGATATACTGCTGTCGGTGTACTTCTGGATCACGCCCTGCATCTTGACGCGGAAGTAGGGGTCAATCTCGTGCGAAGTTACGACATAATCGGGTAGATCCTCGTCGTCGCCGAAGAGGCGTTGCACCAAGGGATGGTACACTTTATACTCGCGGAAGCTCTCGCCGTCGGACTGCTTGACGCGGCGAGTGTAACTGGTGCAGAAGATCGGTTCGATACCCGACGTGGTCTGCGCGACGATCGACCCCGTGCCCACCGGCGGCATCGTAATCAAGGTGGAATTCCGCAGACCGTGATCTTTGACCTTTTTCTGCAACGATTTTGGCAGGCTTTGGATAAACTTGCTCTGTTTGACACCAGCCCAATCGAAAAGCGGGAAAGCACCTTTTTCCTTGGCCAGTTCGACGGACGTTTCGTAGGAGTTATGGCAGATCGTGGCCATGATCTTGTCAATCGACTCCAGTGCCTCCTCCGAGTCGTATCTTTGCTTCATCAGGACAAAGGCGTCGGCCATGCCGGTAATCCCCAAACCCACTCGACGATCCGAGGCAACGGCCTCTTCGATCTTGGGCATGGCGTGGTTGTTCATATTGTATTCGATCACATTGTCCAAAAAGCGGGTCGCGATCTTTGTCGCCTCGGTCAACCCCTCATAGTCGAATACGCCGTCGTCACCGACAAAGCTCATCAGGTTGAGATTGCCCAAGTTGCAGGCCGTATAAGAGGCCAAGGGCTGCTCGCCACAGGGGTTGGTACTGGTGAGTGGATTGACGTATTCGACATTGTGGTACTCGCGCATCGTATCCCAGAAGATAATCCCGGGCTCGGCACTGGCATGAGCGTTGGTAATGATTTTATTCCATAATTCGCGCGCCCGCACAGTGCGAAAAACCTCGCCGCCCCAACGCAAATCGAAGTCAGAATCAGACATCACTGCCTGCATAAACTCATGGGTGACCAATACGCTGATATTGGCGTACTGCACCTTGGTGCGGTGCTCGTCGTTCTTAATCGTGATAAAATCTTCGATATCGGGATGGTCAACCCGCAAAGTCAGCATCAGTGCACCGCGGCGACCGGCCTGCGACACGGCATTGGTGCTCTCGGAAAGCAAGTTCATAAAGGCGGTGCAACCCGGCGAGGCATCGACGGTGGCATTGACCGTGGCCCCTTTGGGGCGAAGAATAGATAAGTCGGTACCGACACCGCCGCCTGTGCGATAAACCATCGCCGATTCTCTTAAACAACGGTAAATGCCTTCGAGGCTGTCTTCTTCGATCGGGACAACATAACAGTTCGACAAGGTCGGCTTGCGCTTAGCCTCGTCGCGGCCGGCACCGTGCATGACCCGGCCGCCGGGGATAAATTTGAAGTCCATTAACAGTGAGAAAAAACGATCGTACCAGTATTGCGGGTCTTTTTCGACCGAAGCCATGGCCCGGGCGATGCGATCCCAAATATGCAACGGACCCGCTTCGCCTGGAGCCAAATACTTGCTGCGCAAAACATCGATGGCGAGATCATTGTCGCCATAATAAGTCTCAGCATCGGCCGCGCGGACCAAAAGGTCATCGTGACCGTTGCGCTTGAGTCCATGGCCTTCAAGCTGGGCCAGTAAATCTTCGAAGCGGTGCGTGACCGCCGGGTCTTTTTTAACGTGTTCAGATGCCATTACTGCCCTCCCTTTGAGCAAGCATAGCAAGGCCAGTCCGAGATGTGGGAGAACATCGCAGGGACTTGAGCTAACTAGGTGTTATATAGAGTTTAATTACACGGGGAGTGAACAAAAGTGCAGCTCCTAAAGCACAGTATCTCAGGGAGCTGCACTTGTCCGACACAAGATGTTGTGTTTCCAAAGATAGGAACAACAAATGACTTGTCAAGCGATTTATTGAAATTCGATTACAACCCGCTAAAAAGAGCTATCTGCGACTTTAATTACTAGTCAATTGCTCCAATTCGCGCATGATATCGCTCTTGTCTTTAAACTGTCGATAGACCGAGGCAAAGCGCACATAGGCCACATCGTTAAGCCCGCGCAAATGCTCCATGACGAGTTCGCCGATCTGCTTGGCGGGGATTTCCTTCTCGTTGAGATTTCCCAATTCGGTCTCTACCGTATCGAGCAATTGCTCGATCTGTTCAGCCGAAATAGTCGTTTTATAACAAGCCAGTTGAATTTTGTCGAGTAGTTTGACACGGTCAAAAGGCTCGCGGCGACCGTCGGACTTAATAATCGAAAGCGGTACATTCTCGATATATTCATAGGTAGTGAAACGCTTGCTGCAATTGAGACACTCGCGACGGCGGCGAATCGCCATACCCTCGCGACACGACCGCGAATCCACGACGCGATCTTCTTCGTGATTACAATACGGACAACGCATAAAACAATCCTCCCACGGGGGGTTATTCGGATTTATAGCATCGATGTGGGGAAAAATGTTAGGTAGGGGGACCTACGTAATGCACTTTTAGAATAATAAAAACAGCAAGATATGGCAACCGCTTTCTAGTTGAGCTTAAAGGTGAATGGTAAGCTAACCCACACCTTTACCGGCTTATCGTTCTGTATCGCCGGTTCGAATTCCCATTTTTGTGCCGCTGCTTTAGCCGCTTCGTGAAAAACATCAGACCCGGTAATTTTACCGATCTGCTCAACCTTGCCGTCCTTGCCGACCAGCGCGGTGACAAAGACCCTACCGGTAATATTGGCCTTGCGGGCAATATCCGGATATTCGGGTACCACCCGCTTCGTCGGAATAGGCTGTTTTTCGACACGCCACAACTCGACAATCTCCTCCTCCTCCAACTCAACCTCTTCAAGCAAATCCTCCAAGGGCGGCGGCGGCGCTAAATCGTCGAGATCGAGATCCAAGTCGGTATCTTCAATCGTCACATCATCGGGCAAATCTGGATCATCCGTGGCAATCGGCACCACGGGCCGAGCCGGCGGCGGTGGGCGCCGTTTCTGCTTGGTCTCGGGAATCTCCTCGAGTTGGATAATGACCGGATCTTCAGACTTGACATAAGCATCGGCTTCAAAGCTGGGGAAAATACCGAAGAGCGCAGCCTGCAACACAACGGAAATCCCCGTGCAGGTCCAAAAGGTCTTCCGATAGGTTAACCGCAGATTGGCTTCGGGCTGTTTGCCGCGGATCATTGGTCCAACTCCCGTTTGGTCGAAAAATTAACCCGCAAGGCCTCAACTTTGCGCAATTCTTCCATCACATCGGAAATAACCCCGAACTCCGAGTCTTTGTCGCCGCGTAGCGAAATGATCAGCCGGGGATTGACCGTCATGTGCCGATGCACCACTTTGCCGACCTCCGCCAAAGCGATATTGCGGTCTTCGATACTGACGATCCCCTCACTGCTGACCCAAACCTGCAATACATTGCGGCGACTTTCGAGCTTTTCAATTTTTTCGGCTTCGGGCAACTCTACCGGCACGCCGCGATAGCGGACAAAAACGGTCGAGACCATGAAGAACACGAGCAGCAGAAAAGAGATATCGGCCATCGAGGCCGTGGGTATCGCGCTGCCCACTTTGGCTTTGCGGATGAATTTCACGGTTTATTCTTCCGGGTTGGCGATGGAGATCTTAGTGGAACCGGCCAGTTTCAATTCATCGAGCACATTGACGAAAGAGCGGTAGGTAGCCCCGCGCTCGGCCTTGAGCGAGATGATCAATTTGTCGTTTTCCCGCAAACGGCCCTCAATCCGGGTCTTGAACTCGGCGAAGGGCACGGGGGTCAGCTGGTCATTCTCAAAAAAAGCGACTTGGTCGCGCGCATTAATCCAGACATTGAGGATATTCTTGCTCTTGACTTCCTTGGTCTCGCCCACTGGCGGCAGATGCAACGAGAGCCCTTTGTCTTGGCTCATGGTCGTCGTGACCAAGAAGAATACAATGAGCAAAAAGGCGATATCCGCCATCGAGGCCGTGGGTATCTCGGGCGAAACCCGGCTCGCGCGCTTCTTGATCACCCCTAGACTCCCCGATGCTCGCGCTCGGCCAGCAGATCGATAAAGGCCGCAGTCTGCTCGGTCATGTCGGCGATGATCTTGTCGATGCGATTGGAAAAGAAATTATAACAAAACTGGATCAGAATACCGACAATCAGACCAGCGGCCGTGGTGATCAGAGCCTCGGAAATACCACCCGCGACCATCGAAGGTTCGACATCGCCGGCTTCCTTGATCGCTTGGAAGGCGTTGATCATACCGCTCACCGTACCCAAAAAGCCGATCATCGGCGCCAAGTTGGCCACCGTTGAGAGCCAGACCATGCCCCGTTCGAGGAAAGCCATCTCCACTGCACCAGAATTGTCGACCGCCTTTTCCACATGCTCAAGGCCACGATCGAGGCGCAAGAGCCCCGCGTGAATAACCGAAGCTACCGGCCCAGGAGTTGCAGAGCAGAGTTCGGCGGCCTTATCCGGCCCACCGCTCTCAATAGCCTCTTCTAAATTCTTAAAAAAACCCTCAGCGTCAATCGCCGCCCGCGACAAGTTGTACAGGCGCTCAATGGCCACGCCGATGCCCAGAATGAGCAGAATGAGCAAGGGGTACATAGCCCATCCGCCGTCATTGAAAAGCTCGACCATTTTCTTTCCTCGCAATTTAGTTAGGACCCGATATAGAATCGGGACAATTCTTTAGTCCTAGTTTTGATCCTCTTGAGATTCTCCACCGCCGAAAAACTCGCGTTTTAGTTTCTCTTCTTCGGTCTCCGGAGGCCGAAGTTGCCAGATGCGCTGTTGCGCAACCTTTTCCCAAACCGGGTCGCTTTTGGCTTTTTCGAAGGCGGCGATAGCCCCTGCCTCATCGCCTTCGCCCACCAGCATCTCGCCCTTCAGCAAGAGCAGATTCCCATTTATAGGATCCTCCTCCAGGCCTTGTTTTAGCCTAGCCTTCGCCGCAGTCGTCTCGTCGCGGCTGAGGTGCCACTGCACCAACACCGCAACGCTTTCCAAATCCTTGGGATTGGCCTCGACCATGCCAAGAAGCCCCTTAAAACGCATCGATTCGTCGTTCCGTTCAGTCGCAATCGTGGCGATGCGACTATAATAAGAATATGCGCTCTGCGAATCTATCTTCGCCAATTCCAGCAATGAAGTATAGGCACCTTGCACATCATCGGTCTGTAACTGCAATTCGACGATGCTCTCTAATTCACCGACTTGTCCCCCACCCCCTCTACCGCGATCCACTAAACGACGACGCCATGCCAGCGCCTGCCCAGTTTGCCCCAATTCCTCGTGCAAACTGGCGAGCATCGTAAGAAGTTCGGTGAGTCCGGTATCTGCAGCAACTGCCACCAACTGCTCATAGTGAGTGATCGCGCGGGCACTTTGGCCTTCACGGCGGTAGAGATCGGCCAGCTTGCGCCGATAAGCGGCGGCAGTCGGTTTTTTGAGCAATACACGCTCCAAACTCCAAGCGGCCGAATCGACCGCGCCAACGGCCTGATAAACCGCGTAGAGGCGCAGATTCGAATTGAGATGCAGCGAATCAATCGCAACCGCCCGAGCTAAAGCCGTCCGCGCCTCGGCAAAATTTCTTTTGCGATAGTACATATCGCCGAGAAAAAAAGCCGCTTTTAGATCGTGCGGGCTGTACTGCAAAAGAGCGGTATAATAACCGATAGCCTCGTCGTAATCTTTTTTCTCCCGGGAGGTCTTCGCCAGAAATTTATATTTGCGAACCGAGTCCGCTATGGAAGCTTCCTCCGCCCTAGCGTCGGCGAGCAGCATAAACATGCAAACCGCTAGCCCCAGCACGCGCATCGTTTTACATTTCATCGAAGCAATCCATAATATCGGGTTAGCCACCTGCGTCATATGATTTTTAATAAGAATTCGCGCAAGAATATGCAAATATCTACTTATTAGGGTGTCGATGCAACTTGCAACAGCCCTTTAGATCGTTGAAGGCCAAGCATATCAACACCTCAGTGGTTACCGCCATGAGAAAATTTAGTTACATCAAAGGGACCTAAAAATATTCCTGCCAAGAACAGAATAGAGCGAAGACCCCAAGGGCATTTAAATCGCCAAATTCGTTATATTAATTTATAGCTAAGGACAATCGCCATTTATTTTGCGGTTTAATCTCCAAGCCCATCGCTTGCTGGATGAAATACCCGCAATAAAGAATAAACGCAATGCTCGATTTCCTTCTTTATTTTTTGTCTAAATAATAACACTTAAGCCGAAGAAAGTGTTCCTTTCGGTGTCTATCTAATAAGACCGCTATGGCAAATTCAAA
>Ga0233439_10001502_pt1 | contig 29566 bp, 25 predicted proteins | sample SI_123_September_6_FD_182713 | JGI IMG/M metagenome (GOLD analysis project Ga0233439, IMG submission 182713) | Seawater microbial communities from Saanich Inlet, British Columbia, Canada - SI_123_September2016_100_MG | ecosystem: Environmental > Aquatic > Marine > Inlet | place: Canada: British... | reverse complement strand
CCTAGCCTTTGCGAGAAGCCTACTTTCAGGCTCGCCATCGTCTAGGCCATATGTTTTGATGTACCCGCTTATTATACCTAAGTCGGACGGTATTTCTAGCTGGTGAGAAGAAAAAATATCTGGTATATTATCCCTGGCCCAACCAAGTAGGCTGCCGAAGGCTAAACCTTCCGTATGTTGTTGGAGCATCTTTTCATACATTCTTTCAAATTCATTGATCATTGATGGCTCTAAAAATAGCCTAGTTCCAGTTACAGACCTCTCTCCGCTTCTAAACTTATAGTCAAATATCCAGTCAATATAATTTTTAATCTTTATTACTACTCTTAGTTTTTCTTCGGACTTCTTATTTGGAGGTAGTGATTTATAGTTTTCTTCCGACATTGTCTCAAATAGCTTAGCAAAATCTCGGCTCTCCTTGCCCGAGCCTGGGCTGCCCTTCCATCTTACTAGTCTAAAGCGAACATTATGTTTTGAAGTATATTTATGGCAGAAATAAGCCATAAGAGTTATGTGGTTCCAAGTTTTTTTATCTTTTGAAATCCAATCGGGAATATTTTGGTAGAATTCGTCTTGAGTCATTGGGTCTCCAAAGCAAATTAGGCACCCTGAAGCGCCTAATTTTTTATACCCTATAATTTTACCGACTCGTCATTATATTGACAAATATTTTTGATTAAAAATTAAGTATCGTCCAAGCCTTGTTCGATGATTCTATTGATTACGCCTCTTTGAATGTGATCTGGGCTAGAGGTAAATATTAACCATGCGTCTTCAAGGTCGGCCTCATCGGTCGCATCCATTGGATCGACGCCTTCTTCTTGAGAAATTCTATCCACGTCTTCCTCTGAATAAATTCTGGGCGTTCGAATCGGATCTGATTCTGAAACTATTTTATCTAAAAAATCCGCCTCTTTCAAAAGGCCTATTGAATCAAGATGATTTGCCAACTTTATTAGTTCTTTAATCATTTCTTAGAGATCTACCGGCCCACCGGCTGTCAGGGTTGATCTCAGAGCAGTTTTATCCTCAGGGGAAAGAGCCTCGATTCTCTTAATAAGGTCTTGCAAAGATTGACTATGCCCATCATCATGGCCCTCCGGAGTCATCAGGCCCTGTGAGCTGACTGGAAACCGTTCAAATGATTGGCTGACAGCATCCCTCTGATCGCCCGACAAGCCTCCACCAAGCTCTTCTATCATTCCCTCAAGCTGTTGATCCGAATGTTCTGTTGCTTTTTTAATAATTCCATCCAAAAAATTTGCTTCCTTGGATAGACCTTTGCGATCTAGGTGATCTGCTAACTTTACTAAATCTCTTAACATGGCTAAGCTCCTGTTGTTTTATCAATGATAAGCATAATTAATAGTAGTATTTATACTTAATTTATTATTAAAATTAATCTAATGGCCTTATGTCTTCTTCCATAATGCCAAGGTCAAATTGGTTTCCGCCTTCGTCTTCATCAAAATAAAATAAAACGGAGTATTCTGCTGGAGAATTATTTCTGAGCTGCACTCTAGATATTTCACCTTCAGCTCCCTCTTGATAATTGCTTCCAACCATCATATATTTGTAAGGGTTTGACGCATAAACCTTAACCCTGTCTCCAACCTCATATTTCGCAGGAACAATATATTGTCTTTCATCAGCCTCTATATATGGCTGATTTTGAGAGTACCTATCTGACTCCATGCTTCTCATCCCTCTTAGCAGTGAGTCCAAAACTTTTAGAGCATTATCGTAATAAGAAGATAGATCTACAGAATATCTATACCCCTCTGCCTCGTCCCATCCAGATCTCTCAAATTGTACTATTTCATGTGGCTCATCTAAAAGTCCACTATTTTGATATTTATCCTGATTGTCACTAATGTAACCAAATGCTTTTTTTGCCACCATTGTAACATCGCCTCTATTTTCTACATTCAGCAAAAAATCATCGATCTTACCATCGGATTCCCCAGACTCGCGCTTAGCTATTGGTTTTAAATACTCTTTTACCAACTTTAGCTTATTACCCAAGCCCTCGCCCGTTATATGTGGACTGATAGAGCTTAACCCGCTTACTACATCGGAAATATTCTTAAATTCAAAGTCATCAACAATTATCTTTCTAAAAAGATTATCTAAGCGATCAGCCTCTACGTCTAGAGCCATTTTTCTTAAACTGCCTGAAAGACTTTTTATTTTATTATACATGACTTTACTGCCGTTACTCTTCAGAGTCTTCCATCTTTAGGGCCTTATATTCAAGATGGTGCTTTATTTTGCCTATACCATCTGCCATAACCGCGATCTTACTATCAACCCACGATGGCAGATGATCGTCATCATGCAGCATATTATATAGTTTATCCGCATATTCTCTGATTTTATAAATATGTTCGCGAGCCATTCTTGCATCGCAATCACCATGAGTAAAGTTTCGACCCTCATCATCCAAGTGGCCTTCGATCTCAATAGTTTTGGTGTCTTCATCAAACTCTATTGAGGTAACTTCACCTGCATGCTCAACATCTGCGCTTTTAATTATTTCATCCAAATAATCGGCTTCTTTTGCAAAGCCTTTGTTGTCTAAATGGTTTGCTAATTTTACAAGTTCTTTAATCATTTTATGATAGTTTCCTTAAAAGTAATTCTTATTCAAATTTTAATATTGAATATTAGCAGCTTTATAATAAATTATTAGCAGACTATGTCCACTCCACAGGCTTTCTCTTGGGATAACTCTGAAGCACCTTATTTTTTGGCATTATAATGTTGAATCCAGGCTCACTTTTATAAACCTCTATTCTAGACTCAGAATGATCTCTAAGATATTTGCAGTTATCAAAAAGTTCTACAACTATTGCTTTCTTTTTGCCTGGAGCATTTCTTATTACTCGCCCGATTCTTTGCAAAGCTCTACCGCTAGACTTTCCAGACCCTGCAAGTACTAATGCATCAAGATTTGGTATATCAACACCCTGGTCAAATATTTTCGAAGCAATTAAAAGGTCCAGCTCCCCATTCTTCATTTCATTTATTGCATTAATTCTATTCTTTGAACTCTTTGCTCCATCCAAAAACTTAACCTTGAATTCTTCTCCAAGCTTTTCCAGCAGAACATTGCCATGACCAACCCTAACCACTAAAATTAAAACTTTCTTTCCAGCCTTTATTAGCTTTCTTGTCGCTTTTAATATAATTTCATTTCTATCATCATTTTCTACAACATAATTTTTATATACTTCGTGATATGTCTTGCCAACTGCGCGCATAGTTGGAACATTAATGAAGTGAATATCTGGAGGAACAAGATAGCCTTCTTTTATCAATTTTGTAGCACTAATATCTACAATTTTGGGACCAGCAACTGCTTCAATGAGTATATCATCACCAGTATCTCTCCATGGAGTCCCAGATAGCAAAAACCTGTGTTTTGCAGACCCGCTCTCTCTATGTAAAAACTGAAGTGTCTCTGAGGCTGCATATTGACATTCATCAAATATAAAAAGCTGTGCTGACTGAACTAGTCTTTGAACTTCCAACTTATTAATTAAAGAAATATGCTTTTTTGAATCTTGAGTTGTATCATTATCAACTATTTTAACCTTCTTATTGAAGGCTGCTGCGGCAGACCATATTGTCATAATTGTAAACTGCTTAGAGGTATCACACTCCCCTCCGCCCACGACTCCACAGTCTATGCCATATGCATCCTTCATAGTATCTCTCATTTGATACAGCAGTTCGATGCCAATAACATATATTATGGTAGGGATATTATAATAGGCGGCAATCGAACAAAGAATTTTACTCTTTCCAGATCCAGTTGCAGATTTTATAATTCCAGATCCAGCTTTTATTGCAGACTTTAAAGCTCTTACCTGGTAATCTCTCGGCTTAAACTTTCCAGGAATTGAACTTATTGATTTGCCGTAGCTTAGTATCGGCCTGAAATCATTTATTTGATATTTTACGTTATGCTCATCGAGCGTTTCTATGATAATTCTCAACAGCCCTACGTGGCATTTCCCATATTTCGTCAAAAGACGTATTTTGCCATCCCATCCGCCATGCTTACCTTGAGAGCCATACCCGCCCCTTCCGCCCTGCATATAGCTATACCCAGGGTGCTCATAGCTCGTTCTTTTTTGAAGGTCATTAACTACATCCTCTGAAAGCTCTCCAGATATTTGACAGTTAACATTATCGAGTTTTATTTCAATCATATATGGCTAAACATTAATCTCAATTATATCTAAATCATTTACCAGCGTATATGTAAAGCCATTTCCATAAATTTCAGATGATATATCGCATGTTTCCATAAATTCATAAAAATCTACAGAGCTCTGAAAAACCTGACATCCTGCCGATACACCACCTGTATATTCTCGATCATCTGGTCCCCACTGTCTATGAATATTTATTCCAAACATTCCTTCATGAACTGGCCCCGAATAATCTGGCTTTCTATCCCTATTATCATCTCGCCAAATTGATACTTTCGCCCTTCTCTGGCAAAGGGCTTTATACTTTCTTTTGCCACCATGTATGTCAATCTTATACGCACTATATTGGCCTGGAATTAAAATAGCCGTACCGCCCGAAACAATGGGTTTTTGAAGAATTCTAGTTCCAGGCTCAGTAGTCGCTGTGTATGCGTCAACCACCCAATTGCCATCGACTTTATAAAATATATTTATATTATCATCAAAAGTATCTGCCAAGCCAGATGAGTTTCTTACTCCAACAATATTCAAGTTATAATCTCCGTTTTCAAAAAACTTATATCCCATTTTTTGAAACGCAGCTCTAAATCTAGATACCAATATGTTAGCGTCTGCCCCAAATAACCTAGCCATCTTACCTTCTCCGCTTATCAATAATTGACTTTCGCCCGCCGCCCTGAAGCCTGCCAAATCCAGACTTCTTTTTTCTTATCTTTCTGTGAATTTCATTTACTGCATTATCAGTCTGATTCTCACCAAGGTCGAGCGTCATCGCTGAGGCTCTGCCCTTCTCCTTGTCTCTGGCGATCTTTGCCTGAGCTTCAGACTCCTTCTTCAAATTCTCAATCCTATCCATAGGAAGCCCCAATCCAGCGAACCAAGTATAAATAGTTACTTCATCCGCCTTCGTGTCCACTTCATAGACCCCTTGAAAGATCGAAGCTCCATTCGTTTTCTCTGAAATAAGATGAAAGCAATAATTTATGTTTACAGCCGGAAGCTGCTCTAATGCAGATGCAGGTCCGGTAATAATTACTCCGCCAACTCTTGTTTGCTCAAGATTAAATCCTTCTGCAAGCATATTGTCGGTCAAAGATTCAATTACAGCCTCTGCCAAGGCCGTCTCCTCCATATAGTCCTCAACCACTAATTGTCCATAAATCGAACAATCACCACATGATATTATTTTCCCAAAATCGCTTGGATCTAGCGAAGTATGCCTAGAGGGAGTTGCAGTTAGGGTGTTAAATGTAGTTAGGGGATCAACAATTGCATTATTAGAAACTTCCCAAAACTTTGATTGACCAAGCCCTGCATATATCTGCTCTATTTGAGCATTATCAACAACAACTAAGCTGGATACAACGTCTCTGGACGCAAGCGCTGCAAGCCTTGATAATGTCTCAATGGAGTTTCTTTTGGATTGAGCATCTTCCGTTGCCTTTGGAAGCACGTATATAACTCCAACCGGAACTCCCTCATCATAAAGAAGGGGTATCATCGTATCAATAGAGCTTGATCCAGTTCCGCCACCACCTGACGCGGCTAAATATACCATATTATTTCCAGCCAATATTGGCCGAACAAACTTGACTATATCTTCAGCCGAATCGGCAAATAGCTCTCTGCCCAAGTCCTGATCTTTTCCTGTACCGCCCAGAGAGCCTTCTAGGAGAAGTTTTTGCTGAGGCATTACCTCTATATGCTCAAGATCTTGAGCGGATGTATTTATAACACCAACATCATACCCTCTCTTGTGCATCGTCTCTGCTATCCTAGACCCCGCCTGACCAACGCCTATTACAGCCATCTCTATAGCAACGATTCTTTTGCTTTTAACTTTTGGCACACTCTTCCCCTTGCTCTTGCTATTCATCTTACTCTTTAGGTGAGCTAAGACTTCTGTGTCGACATTTGCCGCCTCTTCATTGGGCTCGCTATTAGAGCTATCGTCTTCTGATTCAAATGCGTCCATTAATTCTTTGTTTTCCTCTTCTATTTGAGCTTTAGTCTTTTTCGCCATTTTGTAATCCTCATAATAAATTCTTAACTGTTCCAATATGCTACTTGCATCACACCTTGTGATCGGAATCAAGCTATTATCGCTACTCTCTTCTGAAATTTTGCAAAGATATTTCGTATGAACCCTCATTGGGTCTGCGTCAGCTGTTATTATACTGCATTCCGCAGCTTTTGCCTCAAAAAATGCCAGCCCCAAACCTTCTCTAAGACTCGGTGCCAGCAAGCAGTGTGATTCTTGATAAAAATCTAAAATATCTTTTCTATCTATATTCTTATTGATTATTAATATATTTCTACATTTTCTAGCCTCAGCCTGCTCTGCCAAAGATAATAGCCCAGAAACAACCAGCTTCACACTCGCCTCCCTTGAAAATGTAGAAAATGCCCTTAATACCTCTAGGGTATTTTTGCTACTATTGCCAGAAGAAGTATGCGTGCTGGCTGGATGATAAAATGTAACAATATCATCATCTCTTTTTATTTTTTTAAAATTGCAATTACTTGCATAATCCCATCTGACTCTCTTTATATTTTTATATCCAGAAAAAATTTTCTCACAAGGCTTAGTCAAGGCCCATACTTCATCAAATATTTTATATGACTTGTTTTCAACGAATCTCCCTACAACCCACTCTGCCATTGGAACATCAATGATCGTAACATCGGCCTTTGACTTAAGCCTACTCACCCATTGTCCAGTATTCATTAGTGTTTCGAAGGATATTATATATTTAGCGTTATTATTTTTAATAATATTTTCAAGTTGAGTATCAATAGGTGCCATAATTGGGGAAATGTGATTAACGCCATCATATTCCGCCGCTGTAGGATTTGGATAAACCTTTACAAATCTTGTTCCATCCTGGCGATACTTTGCCTTTGGAAAGTATATAATTTTATTATTATTTTTCTTGAGCACTATCTCTAGCGACCTAGCTAGGTAGTATAGCCCTGACTCAAACAGATAAGTTTTGAATATAAATGTTGTATTTTTTATTTTTTCTAAGTTCATATTTTATTTTTAAAAGGTAAATTTTTCGACCCTATTGAAGGCTAGGCCTCGTGCATCTGCCAATATTTCAACTTCCGCAAGACACTCGTTCTCTCCTCCACCCATTATACTCGATCCATTCCATTTAACAATAATATCATCCAGCTCAGGTATATTAAACCCATGATCTTCAAGACTTTCAAACAAAAGGCCTTCTATATTTATCTTTATCAATAGAGAGCATACGTAGCAACTCAGAACATTTATCCTTATAATTGCTAAGGTTGCCCCAGCTTTTTTCTGGCTTAAGGTAAATTTCATTAATTTCGTCACACTTTGGTATTGAAAACCCAGTATATTCATGTTTTTCAAATTCGCATAAACCTAGACTTTTATCATGTATCTTGTCTATTATACTACGCGTTACCTTAATGGGCATTCTGGAGCCAACTCCATATGGCCCACCAGACCATCCAGTATTTACAAGCCAACAACTTACATTATGCTTTTTTATTTTATCTCTAAGAATATCTGCATAAATCATTGGCCTCAATGGCATAAATGGCGCTCCAAAACAAAACGAAAATGTGGCCACTGGCTCTTTCACTCCTTCTTCTGTACCAGCAACCTTTGCAGTATAACCAAGAAGAAATTGCTCCACTGCCTCATCTCTATCTAGCCTCATTACTGCTGGCAAAACCCCAAAGGCATCACAAGTTAACATTATTATATTATTTGGATGCAAATCTACATATCCCGTTTTATCTGCCCCCTCTATATAGCTAGCCGGGTAAGAAGACCTAGTATTTTCAGTCTTAGAGCCATCCGAAAAGTCAACTGAACCATCTTTAACTATAACATTTTCAAGTATAGAAAATTCACCATGGGAGGCCTTCCATATTTGTGGCTCATCATCTTTTGATAAATTTATTGTCTTTGCATAACAGCCATTTTCAAAATTTGTAAGACCGACATCAGTCCATCCATGCTCATCATCTCCAATTAACACTCTATTCTTATCTGAGCTAAGAGTTGTTTTCCCAGTTCCGGATAGTCCAAAAAATATTGCTGGATTTTTTCTATCTTTATCAAGATTTACCGAACAATGCATCGGCAGCCAACCCCTAGTTGGAAAATGATAATTTAAAACTGAAAAAACACTCTTTTTTATCTCTCCAGAATACAGGGTTCCAGATATTAATATTATTCTTTCCTGCATTGATATTAATACAGTAGGCTCACTTAATAGGGTGGGAAAATGATAAACAGTATAAGTATCGAATTCTTGTTTTTTACACAAGTTTTCATCCAAAGGAACAAACATATTTCTTGAAAAAAGAGAATGACTTGCAAACTCTGTATATATATCTACCTTCATCTGTCTTCTTGGGTCCCTAACTGCAAATACCTCTTGTAAGTAAATATTTTCATTATTTTCTTTAGCAAAATTTTGAAATTTTTCTAAAAATTCCACAAATTCTTCTTTGGATATCTCCTTGTTATTATTAAAGTCAATATTTATACGATCAGAAATATTTACATATCTCTTTGCATTGGGAGATCTGCCAAAGTTTGGCTCCGTACTTGTAACTAGCGGACCATCATCTATGCGGCTTACTCCATCCTCTAGATGGAGCAAAAGTGTTTTTGAATTAATATTTTTATACATATTATTTTTTCCTAATAATATCTTCTATAGAGCTTGATGCAATCCATTGACAGTAATTTGCACGATTACTCATAATATCTTTATCGTCTACTATCCAATTATTATAATCTCCATTAAAAAAACTATGTTTTGACCACTTCTTATCTGTATGCCAAGCATGTATATGTAGCACATCAGATGATATCGCCTTGTCTTCCCAGCAAACTGAATCAAGCGCCCAGAGCAATAATTGTTGATTGGTATATCTTGTATTTATAACAATTTCTCCCGCTAACATTGACGAAATACCTCTGCTTATACTGGGGCCTATAATTTTTCTGTCTCCAAAATGCTCCAGAATTTCTTCGGTTAGTATTGCTTGATCATTTACTGTATTGATTACCCATTTTGCTTTGCCAAAAAAAGAAGCCCCTACTAAAGTTATATTTCTATGCTCCCATCTATAGTTCATTTTTTTATTTAAACTTGGTATTAAATCATCTTTCATCCAGCCCAATACTGTATCATTATTTACTGCAGAATAATATCCTCCATGCCCAACCAGCATCTTTTCACTTGGCACATATCCTTTAAGGTTTTTTGTCAAGAATACATCACAATCTGTCTTCATAATATAATCATATTCTTTTAAAGTAGAATTATATGGCTCTAGGCAAAAGTAGTGCGAATTTAAAAACGGATAATCAGATGATTTTCTTATTGGAGTCATAGGAATTGATCTTACTCCTAAAAATTTTTCCAATCGATGTTTTGCATCTGGATTATAATAAACCACAAGATCAAAGTCATCATTTAAAGAATTAAATATCCAAGTTTTATAAAGCCAAGATAATTCTATCTCATTCTTATCATTATTATCTAAATAAACTGCTATTGCTTTATTTTTAGCCTTCATATTTTTAATCTGCCGCAGAAGTGTCAATATTTGGGTGAGGGCAGGAAAAGAGAACCCAGGATCTAAGATCTTTCTCTGTGGATCCGGTACAAATACACCTCCATGAGCCGTTTACCCTTCTAAACGCATAAAGAGTCCCGTTTATTAGCCTCTTCTTTACTCCCCTTGGATATATTAGTTTTTTCATTTTTCATCAACCTATTAAATTTATACCATAAGTTTTTTTAATAATAGCTTATTTCGCATTCTTTCTTTTGATTTATCTCTAATTTTTGCAATATTTGAATCTTGATCCTTTAAAATATTAGAGCTATTTGTTAAAGAGTCGCCCCTTGGTATAACTGAGTACTTATAAAGCGGTGTGTGTATATACTCTATCTTATTTTCTTCTGATATTTTTATCCAACAGTCATAGTCTTCGCTTATCCAAAGATCTTCGTCAAAAAGAGCTACCGACTCTAGCACCTCCCTTCTGATGGTTGTAGATCCTGATGCGACAAAATTTTGCCTCATCATCTTCTCCCAAGTTATTTCTACTGGCCTGCTGTAGAATGGCTTGGATAATCCCCTTCTATTTAAAAGCACTTGATAGTTTCCGCACGTCATGCCAGCTTCTGAATTTTTATCAAAAGAATTTAATGATAATTCTAGCTTATGCGCATACCATATATCATCTGCATCTAGGAGACTAACAAAAGGTGCATCTGAGGACTTTATCCCAATATTTCTCGATGCAGCTGGACCAAGGTTTTTTTCGTTTCTTATATATTTTATGTTTTTATACTTTTTAACTATAGATTCCACATCTTCTGTGGAATTGTCATCAATAACAATAATATTTATATTTTTATGGGTTTGGTCCAAAGCACTTTGAATTGCTTCATCTAAAAATGTGCCTGGATTATAGGCAGGTATAATTATATCAACATAATTTTTCATAAACAAACTTTACCATAACATTATCGATCTAGGCTATAATATTAGCAACTATTTCATCGTATTCTTTTAAGGTTACCTCTGACGAAAAATGATCAACACAGTACTGTCTAGCCCCCCGCCTAAGCTCACCGTGTAGTGCGTCATCCTCCATAATTTCTATTATCGCCTCCCTGTAGTCATCTATGTTCCTACTTGCAATAATTCCAGTTTTATAATTTTGACCATGAAGATATACTCTTGGATGAGTAACGGATGGAATTCCAGCGGCCCACGACTCTATAGTGGTCATGCTTTTTGTCTCAGATAAAGATGTATTTACATAAACTCTTGCATCTTTTGCTTCTTTTATATGCCCTTCATAATCATATGGATTTGGGTGTCCCAATATTTTAAAATTATACTGGGGCAGAGATTCTTTAAGCTCTAATGCAAAGTCAATATCTTTAACCTTATGCTTCGAATTACCCTTCCATAAAACTTTATCGCTCACTCTATTTAGTGGTTTCCACTTTTTTAGATCTGGGCCAACTATTAGCGTTCTAAAAAGATCTATATCTAGCTGATGTTCCTTCGCAAGTTTATACTTTAATCTTTCGTTTGTTGTCAATACAGCGGATGGTTCAACAACTTTTAACAAATTTTCTTCCTGCTCTCTTTTGACCAGATCCAACACATTTGGCCCAATTATTACGGGCAAATCGGCATTATTTGCAACTTTACATGCTCTAACAAACCTATTGTCTATTCCGCTCCAGTGATGCAATGCGACTGAGCTTGCAAGGCTTGTCCTAAAAGCAATTGAGTCATCCATAGAGCGTATATTAACCCCTCTAATGGAAATATCAGTGGGCATACTTAAGAAAAGATCTATAGAGTATTCGCTTCTAATTGAGTTAACAAATGAATACAGAGACATTCCTGGTCCATTTGTAAATTTTGATGAATTTCCAAAATTAAAAGCAATTATAGTTATTTTCATATTTTACGCTTTGAGGTACTTTCTTCTTGCTATTAGGCTCATTAATATCATAAAATACATAAGTCCTAAATTATTACTTCTATAAGAAATATTACAACCACCGATAGAGTCATCAATATTGCTGCCGCTCACTATAACGATCAAATCATGCTGTACGATAGTCCCGTTTTCAAATTCTGCCGAAATATTAAAGATATATTTGCCAGAAGTCTTGGGAGAAAAAGTTGGTCTTGACTCAAGAATATGCTCAAAAATAGCCGATCCACTTGAGCGGCCCACAGGGCTACTAATTACATCTCCTGACCCATTGGCCCTCTCTCTTATTGACCATGTAAATAAAATTTTTGATTCTGGTTTATTTGAAAATAATCTCAAAATAGCAGTATCACCAGTATTTATGGCTATATTGGGGGAGTATATTCTTATGGCCCCGTTAGGATCTAGGCAATTTTCTTCGTCTCCGAAAACAACATAACAAAAGTGGTCATCGCATCCCTCATCGCCTCTGCCATCTCGGTCTGCATCGATCTGGCTAGGATTATGAATCCCCTGGCAATTATCGATATGGTTCGCAACCATATCTCCATCAGCATCCACATCGCAAGCATCGCCCGTTCCATCCAAATCTGTATCATATTGGTTAGGGTTACTAACTCCAATGCAATTATCAGATAAAACACCATAATCGCGTATACCATCCATATCTCCATCGGTGTAGCACTCATCTTCGGTGCCGTCACCATCAGGGACCATCGGGCATGGGTCGCTCAAATTATCAATTCCATCCCCGTCCAAATCCGAGTCGCACGCATCCCCAAGGGTATCGCCGTCAGTATCTAGTTGGCCAGGGTTGCTTACCCTCTCGCAGTTATCGACAGAGTTCCCAACATCATCCCCGTCGATATCATTATCGCAAAGATCACCCCAACGATCTCCATCGAGATTATATTGGCTTGAGTTACTAGTATTACGACAGTTATCGCAAAAATCTCCCACGCCGTCCCCATCACTATCAAACTGTTCACCATTCCTCTCTCTAGGGCAGTTATCATAAGAGTCCTCCACTCCATCATCATCATAATCATCAGCGCTCTGATATGTATCGCCTAGATCAGTATTATTTATAAGTATAGATCCGCCGCCCGCATTCCCACCTCCGGACATTTCAGGTGTTCCGCACTCGTCAAAATTATTATCGCATTCAAACGGCGCGTCTTGCCCTATCGCAACTGCTGGGAATATTGCCAAAACCAAAATTAGCCTATTCATTATAGCTTAAACTCCGTTGAGCCCATACACCAGACTATAAAAATAACAGCTGATACTATCGCCAAACTCACTAAAGCGCTGACTGTCTTATCCATCTTTATCTTCCTTTTTTCGTCTATTCTCTCTAGATTCTTTTATAGAAAAAAAGAGCAATATGCCTATACTCAAAGCAAGGCATATTGATTCTATTGTAGTATACTGGATCACTACCAGTTCACCCCGGTGGTAACTGCAGTTGCCCAATAATCATTAACATCAGGAACAAAGCTGAAGTGGACTGGAACGCTGAATACGCCTGCGTCCATCGTATAGCCGACTGCAGCTGTAAGATGAACATATTTATCTTCTTTCGAAGGATCATGAAAGGATACGCTTGGCCCAACGGCAATCTGCAAGGCTTTGTCTATTTCAAATCCAATTAAAGCCCGAACGGACGGTGAAACTACACTTTGGTCCAATCCAGTGATACTGATATTCTGTATAAATAAAACATCAAGCCACTTGCCTCCAGGCATACACTGCTGAAGCTCAAACCCCATAGTTGTCATGTGCGGGCTTTTTAACTTGGATTCTTCGCCATCAGCATCTGGCTTGTGCGCATTGTTAGCGTATACATACCCAAATCGAATTCCAGACCTCTTGGTCCACTTTCGGCTAACATTCGCAGACTTATTATTCCTCACATCTGAATGGGCGACATTAGTACTGCTAGAAGTTACCGTCCTAGTCTCAGTAGTTGTTACAGCATTCTTCGCCATTACTGGTGCAGAAATTAAAAGCGCAATAGCGCAAAACAAAACATTCTTTATCATCTATTTCTCTCTTTCAATTAGATATTATTTATCTAAGTTTATTTTTATTTTAAAAATTCTTTTTTTTTTGCTTCTTCTATAATAGCCGAAGAGTCAATCTCTCGGCATATATTATTTTGATAATCATAATAAATATCAATACTTCTATCTAAATGGTTTGCAAGCATAACCATATCACGATCCTTAAGAAGAGCACCTTGTGCGCCATCCCTTGGAAGGCAGGCTTCATCTATTATCGACATCAGGTCATTATACATGCTAACAGCATTAGACGTTAGGCGAAATAACGCCCCATTGCCTGCCAGGGTCATATCTTCCCAAAATCTCGGGATATTCCCGAATCCTCCGCCGTCAGAAAAAGCATATACTTTTAAGTTTATACCCGCACGAACTGCATCCTCCACAATACCCTCTGTTATCGGCCTATGTGGGCCTTCAGGGTCATTTATATCCCTAAGATAGGTTTGCTCAATTTCATCACTAAATATTATCACAACCCTATCAGAATTAGGCCTCCAGTTTATAATAAAATTTTCCTTATCTGGGCGTGAGCTTGTGTTTCTCCACCAAACAGTATTTGCTATATCTACATTTGCTGCTCCAGAAATATTTCTAACTGCCAAATATATTGCATCCAAGAGCATCTCGCTACCCGTGTCCATACCTTCGTCTCCAAGCGCGGCAAAGGCTGCCAAAAATTGATCAAAAGGAGCTATATTAGATACGAGAACTAATGCCTCGTCCTGTTGACCGGCAGGAGCGTTAAATTCTTTTGGCCCTATTATCAATCCCCATCTAAGTGGATCTTCTGCCGCAAAATGAGTTGCGAACCGATTTAGAGCAATTCTAACTGCCTCTATTTCTTGATCCATTGATCCTGACCAATCTACTATGAACAATATATCAGTATCTCTGATCTCATCCCCATAATCAACAACTCCATCACAGTCATTGTCAGCCCCATCGCAAATCTCTTCCTGGGGGGTTATTTCTCCAAGGCAATATCCTAATTCGAATATATTATTCCTATCATTGCCCCAAGCGCCCTGACTGCAGTAGACCTCTCCAGGAAGGCAGACCCCCACAAGCAATGTAGCCGGCTCTCCCGTATAGCATACCTGCCTTAATTCTTCATCTATCTCTTGATCACAATCCTCGTCGAAATTATTACACTCCTCCTGCTCTAGTGCTATCCCGATTCTGGGATTACAAGCCGGAGGTTCAGGAATCGGAATATAGGTGCATAATGCGGCACAATCTGTCACTCTCATCTCTGTGCAGTTTGGGTCTACGCACTCACATGTCTTGAACCCCTGGCCGCAAATCAATGGAGGCTCTGAACATGGCATTAAATTCCCCACATCCTGCACTGTGCATAGGCACTCTAATTGCTCATCTATTCTTCCGTCGCAGTCATTGTCTTCGCCGTCGCATTCTTCGTCCGAAGGCTGCTGGGCAGTGCATGATATCCAATTTCCGCCCTCACAATTCTCGATGCCCCTCCCGCAAGCAGTTTCGCACTCTCTCGCAAGCTCTTCGTCAGTTAGCCCATCACAGTCGTTATCCTGCCCGTCGCATACGTCTGACTGTAATGGTCCGCACTCATCACAGGCATTTCTCTGCCCTTCATCTATAAGATTATCACAATCATCATCTTCAAAGTTACACCTCTCCTCCCCGGGAGCATCTGCATTACAATCAACAATCTCTCCATCAGCACATATACCTACTCCGTCTCCGCATGCGGTAGAGCAGGGAAAGAAGCCCTCATCTATAAGATTGTCACAATCATTATCCTCAGAATCACAAGACTCTGGGTCACATGGCCTGCATGGCATATGGCGCAAGCTACCCTTGTCACAAATTATCTGCTGCCTACCAAGCGTACCATCTTCAAGCTGGCACTCAAACCACCTAATAAACTCCCCGCTAGTACCTGGAGGGCACTCCCACTGAGTATAGCATTCGCTCTGGGATATAATCTCAGGAGGTGGGCAACTAGGATCATCCCCGAATATACATGGGACCTTATTTTCGTCACATATCTCAACAATGACTTGCATTACGTCAATCGTCTGCTGAGGATTCGGAGGGCAATACCATCTTTGCCTGTCGCAGCAGTCCGGATAGCACTGGCAATAAGCCTGAGCCTCTTGAATGGGAGTCTGCGCACACCTCTCCTCCCTAGTTAGCTCAGGTTCTGGTGGCGGAGGAGGAGGCTGCCAATCCAGAGTATATACATCCCCCTTTATACTGGCGTCATTGCTCGCAGCTAATCTTGCTCCAGAATCAGATTCTTCGGAGTTGGTGCGACTCTCCTCATTACATGCTGTAGCGATAGTACATATTAATATTGCAAATAATAACCTTTTCATCTCGCCTCTCCAATGCTTTCCTCAATAAGGCTTAAGTCATTTTCGTACATCTCTTTTAAAAGCATTTTCCAGTTATATTTCGGCCGCCAGCCCAGCTCTGCTCTTGCTAGCGTGGCATCCCCCTTTAGGAATGGGACATCTGATGGCCTCATGAATCTCTCATCCATTTCATATACTTCATCAAACCTTAGGTCGGCCAAATAGCAAACATACTTAAACATGTCTTCTATTGTAGCTCCAGCCCCCGTAGCTATAACATAATTTTTAGGCCTATCCTGCTGCATCATCATCCACATTGCACTAACATAATCTTTACTATGCCCCTCGTCTCTAAACGAAGATAGATCTCCCATCTTGAGCTTATCTTTCATGCCCATCTTAATGCTTGCAACGCCGTTAGTTATTTTTCGTGTTGCAAAGTCAATTCCGCGCCTATTCGATGAATGATTATGTAATATACCAGCACAAGCATAAATCCCATAAGCATCTCTATAATTATTTACGGAAAGATGTGCAGCAGCTTTTGCCACTGCATATGGAGATCTTGGATTGAATGGAGAGTTCTCGTCATAGCCTGACTCAGGGCAGTTTAACCCACCAAATAGCTCACTTGTGCTGGCTTGATAATACCTGGTTGACCTAGACATCTCATTTATATAAGATAAGTGCATGATAACTGGTTGAGCATTTGTTTGAAAAACTTCTATTGGATTTTTAAAGCTATATCCAACGTTACTTGCTGCGCCAATATTATAAAATTCATGAGGCCTAATATTGTAAACTAATCGGCTCATCAACACCGGATCAGAAAGATCTCCATCTATTAGGTGGAAATTTTTATTATCTAAAAGGTGAGAAATATTCTGAAGGCCCTGATCAACGCTTTTTCTTCTGGAAATACCATAAACCTCATACTTCTTATCCAGTAAAAGCTCCGAAAGATAACTCCCATCCTGACCTGCCACGCCAGTTACTATCGCCCTCAACATTATATCACCTCCAATAGATATTCGCTTCTATTTTACTTAGATGTAAAAAAATATTCAATAATTTATGTCAAATCTACTGGGTCTCTCTTTATCTCATAATATCTTTTCACTATGTCACGAAGCTCTCTATCGAAGTCCATGGGCCAAGTCGGATTATCGTCGCTTGCATAAACGGACTCAATTATATCCCTCAGAGACTTAATCCTGCCCCTAAGAGCGTCCTCACTAGAACCGCCTGGACCATATATATCTAAATCATCACTTAGGCAGTCCAAGTCAAAAATTACTTTTTTTGAATATTTCATAAATAACCTTTAGAATTATATTCTACTCAACACTGACGCTTTTTGCTAAGTTTCTCGGCATATCAACGTCACAGCCCCTGTGTACTGCTAGATAATATGCTAAAAGCTGACATGGAACTAGAAAAACCATTGGCTTCAAAGACTCATTTAAACAACTTGGAACCTCTATTATGTTGTCTAAAATATTCTTTAACTCCTTGGAGCAACTATCTTCAACTATGCCAATTACAATGCCGCCCCTTGCCTTTACCTCTCTTATGTTGCTTATCATTTTTTCTTCCATTGGACCTGACTGAACAATTGCCACAGTTGGCATGTCTGGAGTTATTAAGGCCAAAGGTCCATGCTTTAATTCTGCTGCAGAATATCCTTCGGCATGTATATAGCTTATCTCCTTTACCTTTAAAGCAGCCTCTTTTGCAACCATCTCATTCATACCTCTTCCTATAAAAAGCATGTTATCATATTTGGAATATATTTTCGAGATATCTTTTATTTTGCTAATGTCTGATGTAATTTTTTCAACTTTTGACGGAATGCTTTTTAGTTCAGAAATAAACCTTTCATAGCTTAGAGCTGAAAAGTCTTTCTTTGAGCCAATCATTCCAGCTATAGACACCATTGCAACTATCTGATTCATAACAGCCTTTGTTGAAGCAACGCTAACCTCCTTGCCGGCCCTAATGTAGGTCCCCGAATCTACCATCTTTGATATCGTAGAATTTGGCACGTTTATTATGCCAATAGTATGCGCTCCATGCTTTTTAAATGCTTTTATGCATCCGATTGTATCTGCTGTTTCACCAGACTGAGATACTGCTATTAGCACAGTTTTATCATTAACTACTGCATTATAATACTTTAATTCTCCAGCTGGTATCGCCCTAACCCTCTTTCTTGCTATGGTCTCCATTGCAAAAGCTCCAATTTGAGCCGCCAAAAATGCAGAGCCACATCCGGTATATATAATTTCCTCTGCATTTAAAATATTATCAACAGAATTAGCAATGCCTCCAATCTTTATATCGTCACTTCCAACACGCCCAGTTAAGGCATTTCTAATATAATCAGCCTGCTCAAATATCTCTTTTTCTAAAAAATGATTAAAACTTCCCAGAGAATAGGATGCAACCTCCAGATCCACCTTTTCAAATACAGCTTCCATCATCTCTCCGTCTAATGAAGCAATGTTTGTACCTCCCCCAAACTCTACTGTTGCGATCCTATTATCACCCATGGTAATCACATTGTTCGCTTCAGATGGAAGTGATCCAAAATCTGAAGATATATATATTCCACCGTCAGAGTCCTTGCCTATGCAGACTGGACTACCCAATCTTGCTGCAAAAATTTTATTTGGCCAATCAATATGGACAAAGACTATGGCATAAGCACCTCTTATTACTTTTAGCGCAGCCATAATTGCCTGATCTAGCGGAAGTACCTTTGAATAAAATTGAATTAAATTTGGAATTAATTCACTATCTGTTTCAGAATAAAAAACAAAACCTTCTGCTTGCAAGTGAGCTTTTAAATGAGCATAATTCTCTATTATTCCGTTATGTACTAATGCGATCTTTCTATCATTTGAAAAATGAGGGTGGGAATTTAGCTTTGTCGGAGAGCCATGAGTTGCCCACCTATTATGGCCAATAGATAACTTAGATTTTGGGCCAGATTCACTCAACTTTTCAGGATGGCCTACGCATTTATTCTCTATAAAGCCCGGCCCCCCTACAGATACTATTCCTGCGGAGTCATAACCTCTATATGAAAGCTTTTCTAATCCTTCTCTAACTATTTTATATGAATCTTTAGTTCCAAGATAGCCAAATATACCACACATATTATTTCCTTCTATTTTATAATTAGACTTAAATAAACGTAGAAATAATCTTTAACTATATTTAATTATTTATTAGCATCAATAAACCGACAAATATCTCTCGCCGCGATCACAAATTATCGTTACGATATCTCTAGAAAATTTATCAAAAATAGATTCTGAGGCTAGAACATTTGCTCCAGATGATATGCCAACAGGTATGCCAAGCTCTTTAGATAATTTTTTCGCTCTACTTATTGCATCTTTTGTCTTTATTTCAACAGATCTATCCACAATACTTGTGTCCAAAAGATACTTACCTCCATCGCCAACCCCCTGTATCCCATGAGGGTCTTCAAATGGCTGCATTAAAATTGATTTTACATCAAGATTATTTTTATTTGCGAATCTAGAAATGCCCATCATCGTTCCGCCTGTTCCGGCTCCCGAAACAAAGGCTCCCCAATCTAGGCCCATGGAAGTGGTTTGCTCATATATTTCTACAGCCGTAGTTGTCATATGGCAATCTATATTCTCGCTATTCTCAAACTGCATGGGTGACCAAGCACCATCTGATACCATCTTATTTCTTAGCTCTATAGCTCCCCCAAAGTCACTATCTGGAACATCTATTATCTTAGCACCAAAGAATCTCATCATCTCTCTTCGTTCTTCAGACATGTTTTTTGGCATAATTATATTTACTTCATTTCCAATATGCGCACCCATTGCAGATAATGCAATTCCTGTATTTCCAGAGGTGGCCTCAACAAGGATCGTGTCTCTCTTTATTTCTCCGGAAAGAATTGCAGAATTTACTATGTACTTTATAATTCGATCCTTTATTGATCCAGTTGGATTATAAGTCTCAAGCTTTGCATATATCCCAGATTTTAATTTTATTAATGGTGTATTTCCAACAATATTATTTAGCATTATTTTTTATAATTCCATAGATTGATTTTATAGTATAAGCTTCTTTTTTTAAGCCATTAATTACTTCAATTACACCAGGATGAATGCCCGAAGTGTCATCCCCTATCGTATGTAGCATATAATCTGTGTGTTCTGAGTTTAAGATCGGCTCAAATCTTTCGAGTTCGTCGGGCGATGTTTTGTATATATAAGTTGTATACGTGAAGTCACCATCCTGATAAATATTTTCGCCCACCACCTGTCCAGCAGGCACTCCTCCAATTTCTTCTTCGGCCTCAGTAAACGCTGACTCCTCTGAATCTCTCTTTTCTCCAGTCAAAGTATTTACTGGGATTGCACCGCCAGGGATGCCCCACAGGCCAGGATCTTGAGTCCAACTGGCTCGCTCAAGAAGAAGAACTCTAGAACCGTCAGTTATAAAAAGACCAGATGCAGAAGTTCCCCAATTTCCATCAACCATTCCTTCATCTTCATATTCTGGCTCTTCAAAACTACCTAGGCCATAGTCCTCTTTTGTCTCCGCATACGCCTTAGCTTGCTCTGGGCTAACCTCCTCATATTCAATCGACTCCAAGCTATAAATATCATCATTTGTATAATTATCTTCTGCATTTGGAACTATATGATATGATTCTATATAGCTCGCTGGTATCCTACTCCTATAGCCGTAAATCCCAAACTCCTTAGAAAGCCTCATCGCAGTCCCAGGAACCTTTGTTGTGTCATATTTATTTTCTCTTACCGAATGTCGTACATAGCCATACAAATCAGTAAATTCAGATTGATTATCTACGTCATAGTCCTGAACAAGTTGGTTTTTATCCGGGACTCGCACCTCAACAATCATTGGATCTCCACCTGCTTTAATTGCTGAATTTGTAGCATGAAACTGTGCTTTATCAAAAAGTGATGTTAAAAATATAAAATCATCATGCTTTATATTGGAAAAATTTGTATCTGAGATTCCTGATACCAAGCCCTTTTGCAGTATGTTGCTTAAATATTTTGTAGTGGTTCCATGGTAAAGAATATCCTGAATATCTCCAGTAGAATGTGTGCTATCAACTTCAAATGACTCATCTGATGTGCCTGATGTATGTTCGACCGTATCAATATCTAATTGATTTAAAATCTTTCTTACTAGTGGCGAGGATTTTGGGTCAATTTTGAGGCCAGAATAATTTGTCAAATATAATGCTTTATAACCGTCATTAGATATTCTTCCGGTCAATATATCTGGTCTGCTGCCCTCATTTATCGCATCAACTAATTCGTCCGGAGTATCCCACTCCAAGTCAGCTTCTAACTCATTATTTATTTCTTCAATCTTATCTTCATCCAATGGGATATCTGACTCACTATCTTTAAATAGCCAAACATTTCCTCTGTAAGCAACGATTATCTCGCCATCCCCATGCACTAATAGAGCAAACTTTAAAAGCTTTGCAATTTTATCGAACCTGCCTACCCCAAGCCTGTCCTCCCAACCATCTGGCTGCTCGTTACCATCTCTTATGGAATAATCTATCACACCTCCGTCCGAAGTAACCGCCATCCAGGTCTTTCCGACCGTGTTCTCGTGCTCTGCAATATATGCTTTGTAATTTTCAGCGCCATAATGAAACGTTAATATATAATCTGGATAACCAGAATCTTCGACAATAACCAAAATTCTATTCTTTCCAGAAAAGCCAACCGGAGCCATTGATCGAAGGTTGTGCCTAAAGCTATCCTCCATCGCATCATTAAGTTCTGGCGCAGCAGCAGATAATTCATCCGTTACATTGCGAAGCCTATCCCACGAACCCTTGAATGGATGGTTATTTATATTATTAATTGTATCCTTATACTTTTTAATCACTATCTCTTTATTTTCTACAGCCCACTCGTCGCCATCTTCCGCTCTTTTTATGCTAATCTCAATATTATTATTCAATCTTCTCAGGTTGTCCGCGCTGTACCTCTCAGCTTCGACTTCCATTAGATGGTCAGCAAAGGCAACTATTAGATTTTTAAATATCTCATCGAATCTTTTTTTTTGTATTTTATACCTTTTCTCAAATCTCGGATGACGCTCGATGTAGTGCTTAACAATTTTATCTATCATCTTTGAATGATCAAATCCAACTATTGCATCGGCAATATCAAAATATTTTTCTGGGTTATATTCTCCGGAGAATCCCCATCCAGACCTTGCCTCGTACAGCTTCCCGTCATCAAATCTTCTCCATAAACCGTCTGCAGATGTTCCCACGACAAACTCCAGAGGGACCAACCCCTCATCTTCATCAACTCTGGCGTCTGGACTGCGCGTTTCGTAAGTTACCCCGATCATCAGCTTACTTTCCGACCTGTCCGTCGCCTGGCTTGAAGCGGCAGATGCGGACGAAAAATTATCCGTTAAATAAACTCCGCCGTAAGTTTTAATCGACCTACCCGCACCGCCACGTCCAATCTCATCATCGTATACAGGGTCTTTATCAGGCAGCAGCCCTTCTTTTAAAATTCCTCTTAAATTTTTCGAGCTTGTGCCATGCCAAAAAATCTTTCTTTCGGCAATCTTTTCCAATTCTAATAATCTATTACTTCTAGAGGCGTATCTTTGTGAATATACGTCAGAAGCAGTCCCTCCTACTCCAGCGCTATTAAATAATTCCAATAGCATATCACTGCGTTCAGGATTATTCCTTTTTAAGTCTCTATAGAATCTAATCATTTCTTCAACTTTTTCAGGAGATGAATCTAAAGATTTAGCCATCATATTCTTGAAGTCATCATCGGAATGACTTGTGCTGGATAAATCATAGTCTAAATTCACAAATTTACGCTTGGATCCATATGGCTGATCTGACCTTGGAATGACCTCAAGGTCTAGAGAGAGAAAATCTTCTCTAGAATACCAAGCCGGATCTTCGTTGTACTCTTTGTACCTAACTCTTTTTATCTGGTCCGGAGAAACAAGGCCTCTCAATAAAGCTTGGGGCTCGCTCTTTTGAGTCCATGTTTTAGAAAGTGTTGGTCGAAAGCTATCAGGGAATTCTTCTTTCGCCCAATCAACCCTAGCGCTTACTTCCCTTTCGTGCCAATCAATATTTTCAGCATGTGGATCGCTAGCCCTTCCTATATTCCCGGAATAATCAACACCATGAAGAAACTTTGCCCTAACATCAATCTCTAAAATTATCTCCCCATAATGTGCAAATTTCCCCGCTCCTTCTTCGCTTGGAGCTACAAAAATTCCGGCATGCTTCGGGCCTCCATAAAGCCTTCCTCTAACTTTATTTGCGTCAAACCCATTAATCATCTCATAGCAATCAGCCAACGAGGTTCCGTGATATACAGTTATGACATCATTTGGTCTGACATTTTTGGTATCCATTTCTTTTGAAGATTTTAAAAACTTTGCAATCTTATAAGCTCTGCCGTCCTCAAATATCTCTTGATTTGGGAAGAGACCCCAATTAAATCTCTCCTCGCCTTCATATACTGGGCTATAAAGATTATTATAACTTCCAGAAGATACAATTGCATCAAAAGTTCTATCACCGTCTAGATATGCCTGAAATATTCTGTGGTTTCCATCCTCAACGATAAGCTGATTATGCTCTGTGTCCCAATAAAGCTCTGGCAGTCCCTCGGTCATTGATGGCCTGTTCATTCTCAGATCTGCGAGTATTGAGTCACCTTGTTTCTTCCTCATCGTTATTTTTTCAAATGGAATATTTTTAACCAAGATTGGATCACTTGGGCCGGAGAGCAAGCTATCCGGTAAAGAAAAATCTAATTCTGGAAATGGAAGCTCTAGCTGTTTTCTTTTTGCTATTTTTGGGCTTATATCTTTATTCATCGGACCCACGTACTCAACATATTCCTTAGGAATAGCTCCTCCAGATGTGACAAATGCATGTGGAACGTCGACTGCATAATAGTTGTCAATTGATTTGAAATCTTTCCATAGCTCTTTTGCCCCACGTTCAGATAGCTCTTTTGCGTCTTCAATCGACAATTCACGCTCGTGATATGAGCCAGACCCGCTATACGGCTTAAGCTCAACCCCCCAAAGGCCCGAATCTTCAACTTCATTAAGTAATTTGGCTAGATTTATCTTATATAAGTCATGCTCTGTTTTTACTAACGGATGCTCATCATCAAGCTTGGACCAATCTGGCTCAGAAAAAAATACAGATGGATTTGACTCCTTTTTCTTCCAGTCTTTATCGCTTAAATTTTTCTCTATTCTTTCTTTTAGCCAATCGGAAGTTACCCCCTTGCTATCTGCAACCTGCCCTAAAACTTCAGGCATATCAAGCATTGCTTTGCTTGACAATATCCCATGCTCATCTATAGATTTTCTCACAGATGATGGTGCGGCATGATATACGTATAAATCTTCTTGAGAAATTTTTAGAAGCTTTGCAAGCTTCTTTTTTCTTTTTTTCATCATATATGTTGGCTTGGCTGCTTCAATAAAAGCTTTTTGCTCTTTTTTGCTAAGCTCGCTTATATCTAGCAACCCCATGTCGGCCATTAATGTCTCAAGATATTTATCTCTCTCAGGCCTCGAAGGGTTTCCAAAGCTTTTGTCTATCTTTCCGCTCACTGCACAGGGCTCCAAATTCTTATGATAACAATATAGAAATTATTAGTATTAAAATTCTTATGAAATATCAAGTAACTTCATTAGGCTCAAGACGCTATTATTTGTATCATCTGGATCTTTTATTGGAAAGCTATTTTCCTTTAGCAATAAGTGCATAGTATAATCATTTCCATTTGTAAACATTCTATCCCCCCAGAAATATACGTCATAATTTTTAAAAAACTGCATTGCATAAGTTTTATCCCAATTTTCTGGATATATATCAAAAGAAGTATCGCCAGCTATATTTGCGACCAAATCAAGGCTATTGGCCTCCAAGAAGTCTTGAAGCTTTTTCAATTGCTTTTTTCTCAGCCCTTCATTCTTGTCTTTTTCAACAAATATTGCACGATCTCTATCATCAGCACCACGACCTATTGGACACCAGTTTATAGTAGAGCCTCTAGAAGCTATGAAATTTCCGGTTAATGGAATTACATCTCCCGTAATAAGCTCCGCCTGCATAAAGACTAACTCTCTCATTAGCTCCGTAAAGCTACTTCCTCCTATGTGGTTCTTTATTGATTCTTCCTTTAGTAAATGATAAATAATTTTATTATCTGACTTTTCTACCACAAAAGACTTTGTTCCATTACAGGCCATCGCATAAACCTTATGTTTATGCGGAAGTGATAAAAAAAGTTCTTCACATTGCTCTTTTAAAAAATCAAGATCTGATCCAGTAAGAATGCCAATCTCAACTGATTGATTGGCCTTAGACAAAGTTTCTATTATATTTTTTTGAACTTTTTTTCTAGACCTACACAGAGTTCCATCTAGGTCAAATAAGAATACTATGCTCATTTTTAAGCTCCTAGCTAATAATATATTATTATCTTGAATATTATAATAAATTAGTATTTTATTTATAATAATAACTAGTTCTTAGTATTTCTTTTTCTAAATTATCAATCGGCCTATACCCAAGTATAGACTTTATTTTATCTATATTTGCCAAAGAGTGCTTAATATCTCCAAGCCTTTCATCTTTAAATATAGGAGGCTTTAAGTCTAATATTTCACATAATTGCAAAAGAGACGTACCTTTACCGCGAGCAACATTAAATACTTCTCCATTTAAATTTTCACCATATTCTGCGGCCAAAATATTAGCGCTAACTATGCTACTAACAGGGCAAAAATCTCTTGATTGCAACCCGTCTCCAAAAATAGTCGGAGAAATATTTTTACCTTTACACGTTGCAAATGCAGGCAAAACAGCAGCATAAGCAGAGTCAGCACGCTGCCTTTCTCCGATTACATTAAAATACCTTAATGAAGCAGTATCAAGGCCCATTTTGCTTGAAAATAGGCTGCAATATCTTTCTCCTACTAGCTTTTGTAATGCATATGGTGACTTGGGGCTTGGCGGATCAGTTTCAGAATTTGGGAATCCATCCGAACCTCCATATACGGAGGAAGACGATGAAAAAATAAATCTGCCTACACCGTACTTCGAGGATAGACTAAGCATATTTGTTGTTCCGTTTATATTTACAAAATCCGATCCCACCGGATCCTGCATAGATGGAGTAACGCCGGGTCGTGCAGCTAGATGAAAGACATATTTCGGTCTATATTTAGAAAATACTTCTTCTACATTTTTAGAGGTTATATCATAAAATGCTGGTACAAAATTTTTATGCTCAATATGACTATCCATGGTGGACTGAAGGCCCTTTGTCATATTGTCAATCCCAACCACCATGTAGCCAGACTCCAATAGCGAGTCTGTTAAGTGACCTCCAATAAAGCCCGCCGACCCTGTAACCAAAGCTGTATTCATATCATTCGTCTTCTTTCGATTCACAAAGATTATCTATAATATTTATCATATCAGGCCTTATTTTATTTCTCTCGCTCACAGCGGCCTCTAAAACCTCATGAGGAGATTTATTTTTCTTCATTTGAAGGAGCAGGGCTTCAGTATCTTTTGGAAAACAATGACCAGAATAGCCCACACCACCATCTGGCCCAGGAACCATCGTATGCATTTTCCCAACCCAGTCACAAAGCATTAAATCTCTAATTTTATTATAATCTATTTCAAGAATATTGCATAGAAAATAAAATTCATTAAATATCATTACTTTTTCAGCATAAAAACAATTTCTAAAAATCTTCATAGCTTCAGATTCATCCGAGGAGCAAATCGACACTCTCGCATTTGGATAAAGGTCTTTGTAAAATAAAACCAAAGAATTAAAAAGCTCGGAGTCCGACGACTTTCCTAAAACAATATGATCTTGATTATGAAAGTCTTCAAATGCGGTTCTTTCTGTTAAAAACTCTGGGTTATGAGCAATATTTAGATCATACTTTTCTGCAAGCATCTTTGTCGTGCCAACCTCAACTGTAGACTTGACCACACAAAGACCCCTATAAGCATTCTCTTTTAATAGCAGTAAGTTTTCCTCTATAGCGGAGAGATCAAACCCCCCGCCTTTAACAAATGGGGTTGGGAGACATAAGAATAGAATATCAGAATCTAAAACAGACCTTATTGACCCTATTTTTTGAAACTTATCGTAAATTTTTGTTTTTACGCCGTTTAAATCAAAAGATTTGTGCAATGCGCTGCCAACAAATCCGTTTCCTATCTGTGCTATCTTCATATCCATTTCTTTTCTGTGTCCTAAATCTTTAAAAATACATTATAATAATCTTCCCAGACTTTTCCCCAGGTATAATTTTCTTTTATTGTACTCTGAACGTTCTTAGAACATACCTCTAATAGATCTCTATTTTTATCTAGCTCTATAATCTTCCTAGTTAGAGCCTCTGAGCTTCTGTCAATTATGAAGCCATTATAATCATCTATAAGAAACTCATCAATTGCTGACTTTTTACACGAAGATATAGTTGGGACTCCACACGCTCCGGCCTCAAAAGGAGGAAGTGGCCCTCCCTCTAAGTTGCTCATACATACTATTAAATCTAAATCATTATAGAATTTATACATATCTTCTCTAGCTACCCTCTCATCTCTTTTGTGCAAAGCTTTTTTGAAATTAACTTTACCACCTAAGCTTTCCATGGTTTGAGAGATCATGCCAAAACCTTTGCCCTTTCTAGCGCTATTACCACTAAATCCAATATTTAATTTTTTAGAGCTTCTTTTTCCTGTGTTCCTAAAAATCTCCGCATCTATAGCTACAGGAATGTGAGATATTTTCTCAATCCTATGAGGAAGCTTCTCTTTTGCTATAGCTTCTATCTGCTTGTTCATGCAAATAAAGTGTCCAAAGTTGTCCGTATTAAGCTTTGCTTGAGTGCTGTAATCGCCAAAGGAAGAAAATCTAACGGCAGTTCTTTCAGACTTGAAGGTTACATTTTTGGCCTGTCTAGGATATAGCATAACGCAATCATATGAGTTCTTGATCTTTCTTTCTAATTTCTCATAAAAATATGGGTATGAGAACAAATCTACTATCACCCCAGGCTTGTTTCTTAGCAAATACTTTTGCAGCCCTAAGGCCTCCGAGTGATAAGCCCAGCCTAGAACATCATATAATATCGCTACTTTCATTTTAAAAGCTCATCATCACTTTTTGCTCTGGAGCTCTCTAGCCTTTCGTATAAAACACTATCGGTCAGACCTTTCAAATCCATTGGAGGAGGATCGCCTATAATTGAGGCAAATCCTTCTATTTTATAATCTTTTGATATCGCAACAACTCTCTTTTTTAGTGCTGCGCCAATTATATATCCGTGCAACCTCGTAGTTACAATTAAGCTTGCCTCACAATATTTTTTCATAATTCTCGAAACACTCTCTCTGTCCCTCGCTATGTTCCCAACTTGAGAATATCCTATCTTGTGTTCTTTGCAATAATCTTTTAGCAAACTTATTATCTTTGTGTCAGCCTCTTTTCCGACCAAACCCGCATGACTCACATAAAGAAGCTTGTTCTCTAAAGAAACTTGCTTTCCATATTTTTTATGCACATACAGCATACTTGGGCAGAAAGTTTCTTTGATTCTGTGATCATCAATAGGAACCGGGGGCCGCATATAGGAGATTGCCGAATTATTAACTATATTTTTTATCAAAGCCTCATCAAACACTGTTCTTTTCGACACGTACTTATGGTCGCAAACACCTATTCCAAATAAATAAATTTTATATTTTCGCTTTTTTTGATATTTTAAAATATCTATCCAATACTTCTTAAAGTAATCCTTTATTATGCCTCCTCCTCCGATGACTATAGAGTCTTTCTTGGACATAGAATCTAGCTTAGAACCTAGAGGCTCTTTTCTTCTTTCTAAAAAAAGATCTTCTCCCGGCAGCCCCACCGCCTCTCTAACTCCCAGCATAGAAAAATGATCACCTATGTTTAAGTCGTTTGCACAGCAATAATAAATCATAAGCTAACCCCGCTTATCCCATCTATATCTGCCCGCATGACTCTCTGTGAGCCTAAAGCCACCAGGTGGCTTCCAGGCCTCTATAAGAGGTCTTCCTCTATCGTATACCTGTCCTGCATTAGGAGCCACAATTATCGCAGATTTACTAAGCCTAGCAAACTCATCCAGTATGTGGGGCCACTTCTTAACTGGCTTAAAAAAGGTTATAGCGCTCCAGCATATCACCAAATCAAACTCATTTTCTTTAAATGGATAAGGTAAATCGCTACCATTATGAAGCCTGCAGCTTAACCCTTGCGATTTTATCATAGGAGAATAAATCCAGTCGTT
>Ga0233439_10001501_pt1 | contig 29570 bp, 33 predicted proteins | sample SI_123_September_6_FD_182713 | JGI IMG/M metagenome (GOLD analysis project Ga0233439, IMG submission 182713) | Seawater microbial communities from Saanich Inlet, British Columbia, Canada - SI_123_September2016_100_MG | ecosystem: Environmental > Aquatic > Marine > Inlet | place: Canada: British... | reverse complement strand
CCCTCGACGATCGGAGCATAACCGGTCAGAAACGCATGGCAAGCGGTCGTCAGATCTTTTAGCTCAATCGATTTGCCCGATGGCAGAATGCCCAACAATTCTTGCATGATCGCCCGAGCCGCCTCGACCATATCGAGCTGTATCTGCACAGACCCCGTCGGCCGCCCATGCGCTTTGTCATCCTTCAACTGCCCAATTAACTCACGCTCTAAACGAGTTAAGCCCTCACAATAGCCATTGCGACCACGTCGCACCCGCCCCTGCCGCAAGAGGGCCGCCATCTCATAAGGCCACGGCACGCGCGAGCGCAGCCCCTTCACTTTCGCAAAGGAAATCAGCCGGGCCTGACACAGGCCGATAAACTCGTCAGCATCAAAGCCAGAAACGATCCACCGCACAAAACCCAACAGCGATTGCCCGGGCCGCGTCAGCTCAGGGGGCAAACCACTCGCATAGGTAATCGGCACTTCAAAGCGCGCCGCCAGATCGTGCAGCAAGGTCAGATACGGCCCATCCGTCGTATAGGCGATCTCAACTTCATCTAAGCGATACTCGTTGGCCAGTATATCCCGGAAGATAAACCGCACCTCTTCTTCAGCGCCCAACACCTGCACCATCTGCAGCTGATCCCGATCCACTTCCTCATCGAGATCGACCAGGATCCTCCCTGCAAGCCCCACCACCAACGGCTCGTCTGTTGCAAGGATCGACGCATCGGCAAATCGCCCCGCCGCGCATTGCTCCGGCACCGGCCGACTATAACTCGGCCGACCAATCCGCAAGAGCTGATCTCCGGCCAATCGCTCGACATAATGTTTCGCCAAACCACTCAACAAAGTCTCGTCGAATACCGCGTATAAGACCGGCGCCAGCAGGGTCTTGCCAGCCAGCTCGGCCAGCGCCCTTTCGAAGATGCGCGCCTCATCGTAATACCGTTGCTCATCGAGGTATTCTACATACGCCTTATAACAGATAGCCAGTTCGTGTAGTTTCGCATTCTTGCGCCCCGCCTTTTCCAGCACTTCCACACCTACTCCCGCCTGTCGCAACTCCAGAATCGTCTTCAACAAGGCCCGAGCCAGTTCGGGCCTAGCAGTCATGCGAGAGAAATAGCCGTCCTGTTCGTCCTTCAGCACGTTTTCTACCAGATTGCCGATAAAGAATAGATCGTAATTGGGCAGCAGCGACTTCCAGCCTTCTGCCTGTAGACGCGCTAACACACTTTGTCGCGCCCAATCCAACGGTGTGGTCAGATGGAGGTTGGCCCAGGATTGGCCCGAAGTGGCGAGTGCGGTTGAAATATGGTAGCCGACCTGGAGACTGGGGACGAAGACGACCTTTGTCCCTACGGGGTCTTTTCTGCACAGAGCGGCAAGTTGGTCGAGAGAGTAGATCATCAGTTAGCTATAGTTTTGGTTGTTGGTTTCGAGGAAAGAATACCCAAGGGATCATCTGGATCTGAATCAAAGTGATGGAACAACATGCCCGGTTCGCTTGCCTCCACGGCTTTATCTGCGGTCTCCGCGAGGTCTACGCACTGATCCACCATGCCCTCTTTTACTTGGATTCGAGCGATTAATACAAAAGAGGGTTCACCGGCCATTTTACTTTGGCTCCTTTTTGAAGAAACTGGAACGATAAAAGTGTAGTAAATCCATCAATTGGACTTTGCAGAGCGAACTTAAAACTATGCAAAAATATAGAGTGGATCGTTCCGTGACCGGCAAACGGCCACCGACGCAGTGAGGAAAATGAACAAAAAACCCGTAGCAGATTGGCGTCTGATACGGAGTCATAGCGTACCAACCGGCACCTACGGGCAGTTACATTGGAATCAACCGCTCTATGGCTCAGCGGTTGTGGTCTGCGAGGACCCCCTTGAGGAGTGCGGCCGCTTCCTCGTCGTCAAGCACCGGCGCGACTTCGATTTTCATGAACGCATTCCACTGGCCGAGATAGCGCTTGAGGGCTGCAAGGTCCGTCGTCTCCATTATAGCGACGCCGGTTTTTGAGTTCGTTTCGTGCCATCGCCGGATCATCTTTACGCTGTCACCAACATCTGCGCGCTGCTCCGGGGTCATGCTCGAAAACACTTCGATTATGGGCAACCACTACTCTTCATTACAGCTCCACTTCACCATGAATTTCATCACTGCCTCTTGATTGGGATAATTGACAGCCTAACCTCCGCCTCTTCTTCATCTAATCTATAACGGTTTGAAAACTACCCTTCAGCCGCCTAAAAGACTGAGGGTGCCGTGTTGCAAACCAGATCTAATTGTATGACTGCGGTCAGTTCAGACAACCTCCTGCCAAAGGTTAGAAGAGTATGTCGCCTGCGCGGATTGCGAGAGCGACGATGGAGTGCCCATTGTACGAAAATAGCAATCGCCGCACAAGCAAAAGCCCCGGTCGCATCCAAGCGGATGGCGGGGCGGTGGGGCGGTGCAGCGTTTTGGGTATATGCGGGTTCGGCGGCGTCAGCGGCGCAATGTAGGACTGACTCCCCTTTTTCTCATTCCTTCAATTGTGCGTCACCCGTCCAACCCCGCGGGAGCTACCAATGCTTTCAGCCTGTCTATTGGCAGTGAATCAGAATATTGCCAGTTGTCGGGAATAGATATTGGAGTCCAGTTATCTGGAAAGTAATCGCTGTGCATCTCGATAAGTCCACACATTCTCCAACCATCTACATCCTCGATGTGTTTTACGAGATAGGAAAACGCCTCCACAAATCGAGGTGTCTCGCCCGGCGTAGTATGCCACACATATTGCAGCGCAATTTGTATTGTAGAACTCGACAATGCCGTATAGGCGAGTTGATTTAGCCGGAAAAATTGAAATTCATTGGGTGCACAGATGGCGGGATAGACGGTATTACGAACCTTGTCGTAGAACGCTACGACATCGTCCAGATTCTGTAATGTCAGCGTATCATTGTTGATCGTAAATACAGTAAAAGGCGCATGGAACAACCGATCAAAGCTTTCTTTATCTATTTGATTCGCGTGAAATGTATCGATATAGCGGTAGAATGTATTGAAAGCATCGGATAAAATCATCGCACTCATCTTATCGAGTCCTTTTCTAAGCTACTTTGAGGCGTCGTCACTGCTATGCTGATTAGTCTGTCTCAGGTTGAGTGCCGTCCCGATTCTCTGAAAATATACGAGACCGACTCGTGGGGGTGATTCATTATTCTTTTTTGGAGTCTAAGTAGGGCCGATTGTTCCCGACTTGATCGACCATACGATAAGTGAGATCCAACCGATGATGACAACGAACCTATGCGCTATTTTATTAGAGATCAACATTGATCTCTTCGCCAGTAACGAAGTTACTGCCACTAATTCTCACAAGGTTACTTCCTTCAGCCGACATTTGTTGCCCCACCTCTCCAATCACCGCCTGGCACGGGATTTGTATAGGGTTGAACAAAAAGTCGATCTCGAAAGACTCCCTACCCCGCCAACGAGGAGCCTCCTGACCGATCTCAAGAATAGAAGAATCGCCTTACGCATCGATGACCCCGAGCTACGCCGCCAGTTGTCGGAGTTGCTTATGAAGAATGGGTTCGTTCGCGATTGTAAAACAGTTCAATATACGCGAATAGCGCGGCATGGACATCGCGATAACCATACTGATTTCAACCCCTGTGTTGAATACGGCTGTAACCGACCTATGGCGCCGCACCTCCCAACGCTGTGACCCCGAACACGTCGGCCACAGAAAAGCCCCCGTCGCATCCAAGCGGATGGCGGGGGCAGGGACGGGCGTATACGCTGCGATGCTCGTCAGGGGGGCTCAGCGGCAGCTGCACTCGACCCAGCGAACGTTCGATGCCACCGCCAGCGTTGCTCAATCTATCATGGCCCAGGCTTAATTATCTTGCCTTTGCCTTTGCGGTTATACGCGCCGACCACGCCGTTGCCATTTTCGTCGGCACTCATATTGGCGATCATTTCGCCTGTCTCCCTGTTGTCGGACACGCTAAGCTTCCGGAGTAGACTTTCGTGAACTGATCGCATAGCTGACCGCCGATGCCGCAATCAGAAAACCTGCAAGCGGCACCAGGACCGGCTTGGGCAGATCATAGTCCATGGCATATGTCAGGAGCAGAGCTGACATAACACACGTTGTCGCCTTCCCCCAGACATTTGACGACGGGACTTCCTTGATCCGTGAGGCCATCAGCACGCCTCCGATAACGATCAGGATATCGCGTCCAATCACTGCGGCGGCCACCCAAACGGGCAATCCCTTCAGAACGACGAGAAGCGCAGCGACCGTGTCGATCGCAAGCTTGTCAGCTATGGGGTCGATAATCTTCCCCCACTCGGTCACCTCATTCCGTGCCCTGGCCAGCGCGCCGTCCAGAATATCCGACAACACCATAACCATCACGAGCAAGAAGACATACCAACGGAATTCGGGTCCCAGCCAGATGTAGTAAAGCGTGGGCGCTACAACCACAACTCGCAAAGCACTGAACGCATTCGACACCGTCCAAAGCTTTGCTGGGTCGAGACCCTCGACTTCGTCTTCCTCAGATTGCACTTCGGGTAAGCTCACGGATCCATCCTCAATTATATGCGGGTTCGCCATCGTCGGCGCCGTCCTGGTCGGTTCGCCTTAACATCAGGGCCCAGGCTTAAGCGTTCGCCCTTTGCCTTTGCGGTTATACACACCGACCTTGCCGTTGCCGTATTCGTCGGCACTCATCTCAGCGATAAATATACTCGAAATAGCGCGGCATGGACATCGCGATAACCATACCAGATAGAGTGATGAATCAACTCGTTTTTGAGGCTATGGAAAAACGATTCGGCCACGGCGTTATCCCTACAATTGGCTTTTCGACTCATGCGCTGGACAAAAGCCGTAGCGCTGGAGGTATTGACGAAAACCGGGGCAGGCATATTGGATGCCTCGATCGGAATGGACGAGGACTTAGAGCATCCTGTAACCATCCCATCAAAAGACAGGCTCGGCGTAGCCGTCGGGGTGCAAGGGCTGGTTCGGAGGAATCGGTCGCGTGGGCGGCCCAAGTCTACCTCCTCGCGTGGGATGCTTGGCTAAAGAGGCGGCAAACGGCGCGTTGCAATACCGGGGCGCAGACTGGCTCCAGCCAGCGGCAAACCCGGGCCGTGGGCCTGCAGATAGCCCAGTTCACTCGGTGTGGGGGCGACCCACTGGCTCTCGACACCCTCGATATGTATGGAGCCGTCCGGTTCAACGCGCACAATGGCGTAAAGCGGGTCCCTGTAGGGAGCGGTGTATTTGATATAGGGAAAGGCGGCGTCTATCGCGGGACTGTAGCGCACCTGCATAAAGTCGTCGCCCATCCAGTAATTGGACATGCTGTTGATCTGCACGTGCCAGATGTCGTCGATGCAGACGGCGTAATCCAGGTGGTGATGGCCACTGAACACGGCGACAATCTGGCGCCGACCAACGGCCTGGTTGTGGGCCACCAGCACGTCGAGCACTTCCCGGTCGCCGTCTACTTCGCCTCGGTCGAGGGATTGATGGATGAAGATGAGCACTGGCAGGTCGGTGCTCTGTAAATCGGCGGTGAGCCAAGCGCGCTGGTCGGCGGCGACGCCGCGCGCATAGCCCTCCAGGGGCGGCTCGGACGGATCGTTGCCGTCGAGAACGACACAGTGCCAACCCTTGCGATTGAAGGAGTAGTAGCGCCCGGGCATCGACATGTAGGCGACAGTATCCTGGCGCGTAAAGCCGCCGTCCATATCGTGGTTGCCCAGCACGTTGTAGCGCGGTAGGTCAAGGGCTTCCCACTGAGCAAGGAAAGATCGGTTGGCCGGGGTCGGCTGACAGAAATCGCCCAGCTGGACGGCCATATCTACCCCGGCTTGGCTAGCGCCGTCTTTGAAGGCCTGAAGACGCTGGGGGCCGTCGTGCATGATATCGTGGTGAATATCGGTAGCCACTGCAAAGAGTAGTGCTTGGGTTGTCATAATAACTCACAGGAAAGGGTAGACGCATTAGGGCTCGTCGTTGGGCATGAAAGGGTCTTGCTACCGGCAGCCATCAACCTTTTCGCCCCGACAAAGCCCTCTGGGCGATCGCGTAAAACACCGATAAGCTCATCGCCGCCGCCAGCTGGCCCCGATCATAACCGGAGCGGCGGTAGTCAGCAAGGGTGGCCGATCCTGTAGTGACTGCCCCGTCACGACGGAAGTCGTCGGTGCGACTGACGCTGACCTGTAGTTGCTCGGCGGTGATGCGGTAAAGGACCCCGGCCGCCTGCTCATGGGCCTCGCTGTATTGGAAGGTATACACCTTGTGGGCGATGACTGGCGAGTCTGGATATTTTTTTGATCCAGAAAAATATCTTATTTGAGTTCCCAGATAGCTATTGGGACATGTCGGGGAGCTCTCGTTTAGTCCACATCTCCTGCGTCCATTCCGGCTCTGTCCGCGCCATCCTCTGCTGCTCCTCATATAGTCCCACACTTATCGCCAGTTGTTCCTCCTCAGTACGTGATGGCGGTGGCGTGATATCTTCTCGTGGATAAGTCACGTAATCCTCTTCTGTCGCGAAGTCGAAACGTTTCAGTTGCCCAAGCTCCTTCAGCACAACGAGCTCACTAAGACTGTACTCACTCGGATCATCGCGCCCAAACTGCATCGGCTGTGAAAGTTTAATACTGGGGAATTGCGCGAAGCGAGGTCTGCCGCTGGGATTGCCCGCAACGCGGTGGACCATATACGGGTGCATAATGGCCAAGTCTCCCGCCTGCCCAGTGAGCTCCTCAAACTCACTGCACTCCTTGATCATGTGCGGCTGAATGTAGGACTGGACCGAATCCGGGTGGATGCCTTCCGGATACTGGGCGAGCAGGCGAGCAACGACGCCGATGGAGTCAACGCACATTTGGGTACCTCCGGAACCGGGGAGTATATCGGAGTAAAAGTAGCCCAGCAAGAGCCCCTGCTGCGGCGAGTCGAGGAAGTGACGGTATTGCCAGCCGTCCTTGTGCCAGCCTGGAGCACGCGCCGAGCGCCATCCGTCCTCGCCTAAGTTGCCGTCATCACGACACAGGTTCACCGCGAGGGAGTCAGGCAACTTGATTTGCTCCGGGTCTTTCACCCGGTCCCAGCCCCCCACGCAGTCAAGTTGCGCGCCGAGTGCGCGCGGTGAGACCTCCTGCAGCCGCGAGCTTTCCGGCGGCAAGCCGTAAAGCGTCCTGATCTCCAGCATCTGCGCCGCCGCTTCCTTGTCACCGCGCGAAGCCATAATGTTAATGTTGGGCGGGCAACCGGTCCGTATGTAGGGCTCCTGCTTCCATGTCTCCGGGTCGTCCTTCATGACACCCTGTTCCTCAAGCTCGCGCCAGGCACAGGCCACGATATCCGCCGTGACCTGCTTCGAGACCGCGCCCTCCACCACGACCCAGCCATGCTCAAGGAAGTGCCGCGCTTCCGTCCGCGACAGCGTCGTACACTTGGCAATCGACTGTTCGATCATCGCTTCAAAGTCTGCGTTCATCGTGCATCTTCCCATTCTAATGTTCATTTGTATTAAAATTTCCCGTATTTTACATTTCGATATTAGGCTGCTACCCCAGCTGTTTCCAGAACGCCGCTTCCACTGCTTCCCGGTTTTCAATTGTCGATGTGGTATAAGTATAGTAAAGTCAAAAGCCCTCTTCCAAACGCCGGCCAGGTGTCGGCGGTATAGCTCATTTCGTTGCGCCCTGTAACAACAAGTTCATTTTTGAGTCAACAAAAGATCCTCTACCCCCCTTGCATAAGTAGCTCAAGCAGACATATTCTGCGTGTACGTAGGCTGGCTCATCAGGACGGTTCACGTACACTCAGGCCGGTTCAAGAGAAGGGAACCATAATGTCCTTCTCAACCTCCTTTTGGTTCGCCCCGCGGCGCGCATCCGTGGGGCGTTTTTTATCTCTTCGGCTTCGACTTCTTCTTGCCCTTCTTCCGCGCCGCGGCGGCTGCCTTCTTACCAGCAGCGGTGCATCACCGCCGCGTACACCCCACTGCCCCCGCCATCCGCTTCGATGCGACGGGGGCTTTTCTCTGGCCGGTGTATCGGGATCACATAGTTTGAAGGCGCGGCACTGCAGCACTATAGATTATATTGCTAGGCTGCCGTCAAACTACGCGTACATGATCTAACGCCACCGAGTGTCTACCTTACCGTGGAAAGTCCAATATGGATCAGTTAGTGTCTATCAAGTCGAGGAAAGTCCACTTTGAGGAACTGCAAAAACTAAAGGCTGCATAACATCAATTAACCAAAATGCTGTGAACGGTGACGTTATTTTAATGAGCTCTTCCTGCAACGTTTTTTTCTACCTTCGGCTGGGATGGAAGCTGGCTAAAAAAACGCCCCGATACCAACAGCTGAGGAACTTTGGCCGAAGGCCGCTTAAAAAGCGTCCACAGTATTGCTAATTTGAATAGGGATAAAAAAATTCTAGCATTTCGTCGATTTGATGTCTCCAACTAGACCAACCAAATCCTGCATTAACCTCTCCCCCCGCTAGCAGCTGTCCGTCCTCCGCCAACAAAGTATAGAAGCGCTGATTACGTTCTCTAATACCCAGGACGTCCATATGATGGCGTTTGAAATCATATTTACCCCATTCCAGATAAATTTTAGCCGGTCTATTGCTCTTTTTTTTGATTAGATCAGCAACTAATTTCTCGCCGCCCCTATCCCAAAAAACGCTTGATTGACTAGCCAGATGAGCAAATTTATTCGGGTATTTTAATCCGGTGTACATAGCGACACAGCCTGAGAATCCCATACCTACATTTGTCCGGCCGATTGGATCTTGCACGGTACGGTAATTCTGATCAATAAATGGAACAATCTCTTTAACGAACATCTCGGCATATTTCTGCATTGATTCCGCATTCCAGAATATCTCATCGTAATACCCAGCAGCATTTTCTTGTATCAAAACAAGCAGAATCGGATCAATACGTCTTTGTCGAATCAGTTGATCAACCACTTGATCAACATGTCCTAAGCGACGCCCAAGCGTACCCAAGTGCAAATAGACTACAGGGTATCTTTTTTCGGTATTTTTATAATTTGGTGGTAGGTATATTTTTACTTCGCGTCGAGTACCCATGATCGCACTGTCAATTTGTCGACTTTCGAGAGTATCGCGTTGTACGTGTTCTTTTGTATCAAAGGATGTAGCAGACCAACCAGGAAGCGACAACCAAGAAAATGATTCAATAGCATCTCCTCCTAATGTATCTTCGACCCGAAGTGGATTAAGAGGATCCAACACTTTTTCTTCATAGTTTTTAATGAATCGATATTTAATCCTGCTAGCAGGCTTGAGGCGACTAGTGGAATAAAAAAAGTCGGTTCCTGTTATGCGCTGCATAGGTGCTTCATCCCAGAGCCCCACGTGGTCTCCACTAATTGCCAGGTCGGTTGCATCGCCCTGATAGACAAAGTGAACCACCCCTTCCGATTCAACAATTGGGAACGACAGCTGTTTTTTCATAAACTGACTAATCAGTGAAGCTCGTTGAGGAACAGGAACTCTTTCGACTCGTTTCAGCCAGCTGAGAAAATTTGACTCGGTTGCTACAGACACACTCTTCGCTGCTGCGCTTTCTTTTGACCGACTCACACCAATTCGAGCAATTTGCCCATAACTACGAGCGTATATCTTACCATTGCTGAAGCTGGGATGTGTCCATGCAAGATCATCAAAGACCTGCAGCGACGTTTTTTCGCGATACTCAAGGGAATCGATTTCGATTACATGCATTCGGCCTTTTTTCGTCAAGGCAACCAGATGCCGATCTACCGCGATGATAAAACCATCTCCAGGGTGGCGTGATTTCCAGGAAATTTCTCCACTCTGCATTGAAACACAGCTCAGAAATCGGCCACTATATACGTAGATATGGTCTTCGTATACTAGTGGCTGTCCGTATGATTTTTTTACTTTGTGATTTGCCCACACCGTTTCAATCTCAAATGGTGGCGTTTTGTTAACTCGTAAAAGCAGCAGACCATTTTGCGCCGAGCGTACTAATATCTTATCGGGGGGAACCACAATGGGCATAGTACCATCTGTTAGACCGCCTTCTACGACATGATGCCAGAGAACTTTTCCACTCACCGGGTCAAGGGCAACCAGAGCACTGTCGCCGGCAGCAACAACTGTCGGGGTGCCATGCACATCACCCAACGTCGGCGATTGATAACGTATTGAGTCTTCACCCTGTCGCCAGAGTATCTTGCCGGTTTGCTGTTCAAAACCGACTAGCAGCCCGTCCTCGGCGCTGCCAACCATGAGTATAATTATGTCGTCGAAGAGGAGAGGCGAAGTGACAAAGCCCCAGTGGGGCGGTGGGGCAGCCAACTCTTGAACCAGATTACGCTCCCATACTAAGGCACCACTGTTCAGTTCGAGTGCCAGCAACGTACCGTGCGGCGTTAGACAGAATGCGTGTTCTTTGCTAAGTGCCGGAGTAGAAAGAGGACCATCTTGAGAATTTCCATGGCCTTTGTACGTTGGGCCTATTGTATACTTCCATAGTATATTACCGGTTGAAACTACAAAGGCCTGAACATAATCAAGATGGTTTTTCGAATACATGACCACGGCAATGTCTGCAGCTACGGCCACACCAGAATAGCCAGATCCTAGCGTGTGGAGCCATTCTACTTGTAACTTAATACCCTCTTCTGAAAAAATGTGACTTTCACTTGATAGACCATTTCTTTGAAGCCCCATAAAAGCAGGCCAATCCGTTTGACCATTGGTCTCGCCAACCGCTACGAACAGTGAGATAACAACGCCCAACAGACTATGCTTCAGTAGGAGATAAAATTGTCCCGACATATATAAAACTCCATCTGAAAGTATCAAGATCAGCTATGACATCTATTGCCAAATGTATTTCACTAAAGCCTTTTGCCTAAGCCGCATAAATCATCTTGGCCCTTCGAACGAACACGCGTTCAAATGCCTCAATTGCGAAGTTAACTTAACAGTTCTCGTCGGGCAAATCCGTGACGGGGTCACAAAAGGCCGGTAGTGTCGGCCCACACACGGTGGCCTGCAAAGCGCCGGCCATCGCGGCCCTGAGTGGCAACAGGACGGCGGCCCGAGAGTGTTGGTGGCGTGGCAAAGAGAAGCCCCGTCGCATCCAAGCGGATGGCGGGGGCAGTGGGTATATGCCGGCGGTGCGCGTCAGGCGAGGCTCAGCAGGATGCGGCGGATAAGACGGGCAGTGCAGAGGCGTTGGCGTTGGCGGCGGCGACCTGGTGCTGTTGCCAACGCCAACTTGGCGGACATCCTGGGCGAAATGACGGCGCTCGAGGCGCGGCACGGTCTCGAGATCAAGGGAGTCTAAAGGACTCCTCAATGAATGTGTGTTGTTCGAAAGCCTCGAAAGCCTCTCATGAAACTGTCGAGTGTGCATTCTGATCGCGACGCGAAGACGAGGTAACTGCGCTCGTGACGCGGTACAGTCTCAGTTAGTATCACAGTATACAAGCGAAGCAAAGTAATGTGTGTGAAGAAACTCGTCGGCTCAGTCCGGCCCAAGAATGCTGCGCGCCGTCTCGCTCCAGGGCGGGTGCTCTCCCCTCGCTATCGCCGCATCCATCCGCCTCAGCCACTGGGCCGGCATCACTGGCCCCCACCTGCTCGTCTCCTCCCCTGCCGTTGTTGCCGCCTCCCGCTCAGCAACAGCGTGTGGCAACGGCGTCCGATTCGCAAAAAGAAAGGCCCAGCGCGTCGGCGCATCGACCACTCGTGGCCCGACCCAGTGCGGCATGTGGTGACAGAACGAGATGAAGGACCCTGGAGGCACCGTCAACCGCTTGATACGGAGGGGCGTGCCGTGCCTTGGGTGTGTCTTGCCTTGTAGCCACTGCTCCATCGCCGCATCATCAGCTTGCGAGAAGGACGCTTCAAACGGAACACGGCATAGATGCATCCCGGGGACTAAACCAAGCTCGCCACCGTAGCCGCCCTCCTCGGCGGAGACTGCCCCCTCGGGGTAGCACAGGGTACGTATGCACTGTCGGCGCAGGAACTCAGGGTTGGGCGAGCCATCGCTGTCTTCCTCATGCTCTTCGTATCGGCCATCGCCGTAGCGGTGGCCGTGCCAGTGCCGCCCCGGCCCCTCGCCCTGCTTGCGGTTGAGCACATTGGCGTGGTCGATGCAGAAGCGCTCGCCGGGGAAGAGCTTGCCGAAGAGCGCCATCATCTGCGGGTGGGACGTCGCGAGGTCGAGCAGGAAGGGGCTGTGGCAGAGCGGAGCGAACTCGGGCACGTGGCCTTGCGACGGCCACGTGCCGTCGGTCGCCAAGGAGTCGGCGCCGGTCCCGAAGAGCCCAACGTCGGCCATGAAGGCGCGCGTCGGCATATTGAGGAAGCCCTTACCCACCTCTGGCATGTCGCCCTGGGCGGGGTAGTAGGACAACTGCTCTGAGCCCCCGCACACCCGCGCTTCTCGCCACTCCGCAGTCAGGCGCTCCGGCGGCGGCGGCGGCAGGCCTCGGGCGACCCAGTCGATGCCGTCGGCCCATCGCGTGTTCCTGACCATGTAGTCCTGCATGGCCTGCAGCCGCTGCAGCTCCGCCGTCATCCTTGCCCGCCCCTCATCGGTCAGCGCGCCGGCCCACAGCCAGTATCCGTCCGACTCAAACTGCTCACGGTCGAATGCCGCCAGAACGTCCGGGCAGAGCAGGCCTTCGAGCCGCGGCTCCCAGGGCATCACGGGCTGGTGTGCCTTCGGGCGCGGCAGCTCCGTGGCCGCTGGCGTGGGCGAGGCGAAGTGCTGGTGCATAGGGATTATAAACGGCTTTTTAGACGGACTGGTCAATCGGCGTAAGTGTCTTATCCCCCTCTTTCCAGCTGGGATACCGCCTTTAGCTAGCCGCTCTTTTAGGGTTGTCTGGCCGGATGGACGAACGGGCTCGTCTTAGAGGCAAAGGGGCTGGGGTAGACAGACATTAAGGGGTACGCCGTCCAGTATCGTGGGGTTCCCAATCCCGACATACGATGTTCAGACCGGCACCTGGCCGCCGCAGAAGGCATCAACCTTGGTCTAATCTGCGGCTGCAAGGTCGGGGATAGTGAGCGACGATGGTCAGCGAAAATTAGCTTCATAATTGCCTGTCAGCTTTAATATCGATTACATCCGTGCTTGGCAAAACCCTAAATTGAGAGCCACTGATCATTGTGAGGACTCACATAAAGCGCTTGGCATACGCCATTGAGTGATTCGATACTCTCTTTTACTAGTCGCCGATACGTACGACTAAGTTCGTATATTGAGTTCGAGCGACTGCCAGTAGTATTTGAGCAAATCGTCCTCTTCCCAATCGGCGTACAGTTCGACCCAGTCAGCCCAGCCCCAGTGGGGAGTTAGTGCCGCGGCATCTACCGGCTCGCGAACGGTTTGATAACGGGCACTTGTGGAGAGGCGAATTCGATCCGCGGTTATGTTGTCGCGGCCCCGATGAATAGTCAAACTATTAAATATCAGCACATCTCCACAACTAAACGGATTCCAGTGCCATTCGGTTTCATTATCCAGTAGCTCTCCTGAAATGACCCGTGCGTTATCGAGGTAGCCGCGCCGATTTGAACCACAGGCGACCGCTACACCACCGAGGTCAGAATCGCAGTCGCCGAGTGAAATCCATACCGTCCACGTATTGGGGGTTCCCCCCACCGGGTGGAAGTCCTGGTGGGGCTCCGTGGTATGTTCGAAGCGGCCTGGAAAGAGAATGTGGCAGATGTGGCGTGGGTGCACGAAGATGGGCTCACCGAGCAGTGATTCGATCAGGCCCATGACCATCGGGTGGTGGGGAAAAGCGTTGAACAAGCGTAGGCTGAGGATCTCGTTGTAAAAGCGTTGTAGCGCCGGTGGTGTAGGTTTGTCGTATTCAAGGTCAATATATACACCCTCTTTGCGAATACCCTCATCGACATCTAAACCGGCTCGGAGCAAGCTATGACGATCGGCGATGTGTAAGATTGCACGGCGCACCGCCAGCACATCTTCCACGGGCAACAAACCTGGAAAGTACAGATAGCCGTTCTGGGCGGCGAGGTATCGGAGTTGATCTGGATCTTGTGTTGCGCCACTGCAATCAACAAAGTCGCAGATCTTTTGCATTGCGCTACTGGTCATTATTTGCACTCCATAGTTTTCTCAGAAGATTATTTTACAACGAAATATCAAGAAAACTATACTAACAGTTTTTGCGAAAAAACTAAACAAGGCAAGGTTTATGGAAGGCCCATCCCGCAGGATACGAGGTAGGTGATAAGCGAGGTAAATCTACACACGATACAAAACCAACTACGGGGTGACGTATCGGACACCACCCATCATAATAATCATGGGCTTCAACTCATTATGTGCTGCAATTAATTCTGGTGTCTTCTCTTGACCCCAGCATGCCACTGCAGTTTCAATGTCTGGCCACAACGATTCATTCATAAATTGAGCCGGCTCGAATGCACCGCCGATTCCTTCGTCTTTCCTTGAGTCGCACAGTTTAAGTGTCCGACGCTCTATGCAACCATGAGCTAAAGCAAATTCTACAAGGGCGCCATCCCACAATTCTATTGCGCGTTTTTCATCTCCGCCGGAAGAGAGGCGGAATGCGAAGCCGACGATTCGGTGCTCATGGTACCAAAATCACTGTTGCTGCACAAGCGCAAAGCCCCCGACGCATCCAAGTGGATGGCGGGGGCCGACGGACTGCTATGGCAGTACCTTCGCAAGCTAAGTGTCTTTACTCGATTCGATTAAAATAACCGGTTACTGTTTTTACGTTTCCATCTTGGTCGAAACCGGTAAATACTCGTTTCATTCGATCGTTACTTTCTTTAGTAACTTGGAACATGCCCTCAAAGACCGGGTTCCACATGCGTCCTTGGATTCTATCAGCCGTTACATTTTGCGCTTCGATGTTCCAGAACGAGCCATCAGATCCGTACGCAGTAGAAACAATCACACCCCGGCTAGATTGCCAACCAGCAACTTCAGTGGAGTACGACGAATCAGGCCAGACGTAATGGCCGAGCAAGGCATCGGCATTTTCGATTTTCGTCCACATAACCTCGCCTTGGTAAACCCCATCATCGACGATTTCCCACCGACCAGTCATCCAGATCCATGGGTTGCTATTGTCATCTGCACCCGCGTCAATTGACGTCAGCGATATGGTGAGGGCGATAAGCGAGATCATTGCTTTAGTTGTTATATATTTCATCGGTAGCTTCCTCGGCATCGAAATGGGTGACGCAACTCTGTACGTTGCAGACACGTGTAATTTAGGTGAGAAATAGATGTTATAGTGGGGCTACTTAGAACGAATGCAAGACGCTATATCGATGAAACGTCGGCGGCCCATCAACATATTCGTCCCATTGATCTTGAATGACCTTGTGAACTTCGCCAACAGTCCAAGCATCGAAAACTCTTTCCTCGTGCGCTAAATTATCGAAAGTGTGGCGTATGATCAAAACGCTATTTTCTCCGTCCATACGACTGAGAGCTTCGCCGTTTTCAAATCCCTCCGTGCCACTGATTCCAAAGAGCCCCTTCCACCACTCGCATGTTCTTTCTATATCACCATTCTTTGGTCGTAACGTACCTTCCCAAATATGCATAATTACACTCCTTCTTGAATAAGTAACTTAAATGTTATTTACGATTGATTGACATTAATTGATGGATTTATAAACCTCTATTCGAGTTGTGCCGGGTACGATGAATTCGAAGAATTCCGGTTGGTTGCTCGACCCATAATTCATTGGCTCCGGGGGCATTTCGCTGTGCTCAAATTCGATTTGCACTTTAAATGAGTCGCCATATTGATTTATGAATCTGCTGGGTGGTACATACGCCGGATTCTCTTGTTTGCGCTTTTTGTCTGCTTCTCGGCACCATTCAGCCAATTCACCATATTTGCCGGGAATAATTATGTGAGACAACACGACTTTGTACATAGTCCTCTCCGTGATAGGTCTGTGGCACATGGAATTCTGCTTCAAGGGAACACGCATGAGCAGCGTGCGGGCCTTCGTGAGGGAACTAACTTGGGTAGGGTATCACAGAAAAACCTCCTGCCAAAGGTTTTAGGAAAAGACCGAAGGAATCTTCAGCCTCTGATGCCGCTTACAATACACTATTCTTGGGCCACGCACAAGGCACATTGGCCGCGACTTGAGTAACAATAAATTTCAGCCTCGAAAAGCCCTACACCCTCTACTTTTGTCCAACGTGTCCAATGCGGCCAACATGTCCAATACGGATCAATTAGTGTCCATCAAATCGAGGAAAGTCCAATGATGCGGATCGCCACGTCCGTCAACCGTACGACGCGAAACCGCTTACTCTTCGACTTAACGACTGTGAGCACTGGAACGTCACCGGTGGTATCGACCTCGCACCAGCGGAGATTGTAGAGTTCGCCAGATCGCCAGCCGAATTATTTTGTCAAATTTTCTTATTTTGTGATCCCTATCGGCTTTGTTGCACGAAAAGGGCCGACTTGAGGTGGCCTCTTGAAACAAGTCCGGCTCTCGAGTTAAATTTGAGGTAAATTTTCCACCAAGAAAATGCCTCATCTTTAGCCCCAAGAGCCTGTGATGAAAAAAGTATCGTCTCGTCGGGAGCCGGTCAAGCCAGCCGGTCGTGGTAAAACGAAAAAGGTGTATCGGGTCAGCAACTGGGCGGCGTACAACCAGGCGCTGGTCCAACGCGGTAACTTGACCGTGTGGCTGGACGAAGCGGTCTTGGCCGGCTGGCACGCGTGCGGTCCGCCCCAGCGGGGCGCCCAATTTGTCTACTCGGACCGGGCGATCGAAACGGCTTTGACCTTTCGATTGCTGTTTAATTTGCCGCTGCGCCAAACGCAAGGCTTTATGACCTCGCTGATGGCGCTGCTGGGCGTGGACTTGGCTGTGCCCACGTATTCGACGCTGTCGCGCCGGCAGGCGCATCTGTCGATCGCGTTGCCGCTTAGACCCGCGCAGGGGCCGATCCACTTGGTCGTCGACAGCACGGGGCTCAAGGTCTATGGCGAGAGCGAATGGAAAGTACGGGTGCACGGCTGGTCGATGCGCCGGACGTGGCGCAAATTGCATATGGGCTTCAACGCCGAGACGGGGGAAGTGGTCGCCCAGACGCTGACCGAAGCCAAATACGATGACGCTTCCCAGGCCAAGCCACTGATGGAGCAAACGCCGGTGGACATAGGGCGTTTTTATGGGGATGGCGGCTATGATCGATGGAAAGTCCATCGGCTGCTGGCCTACCCGCCGGCGGCCCAAGCCGCACCGATCGAAGCGGTCATTCCGCCGCAAAAAAACGCTACAACGCGAAAGGCCAAACGGCGCTATCGGCACATTGAGGCCCGCAACCAACGGGTCGAGGCCATTGAAGACATGGGGCGAAAACGATGGAAAAAACAGGTCGGTTACCACCGGCGCTCGCTGGCCGAAACGGGGGTGGCGCGCTATAAGCGGATCATTGGCCCCAAGCTCAGAGCACGGGCGTTACCGCAGCAACAAAGCGAAGCCCGACTCGGTTGTAGTATACTTAATCGGATGATCCATTTGGGTAAGCCCGAAACCTATACTGTAGAAATTACGCGATAAGAAAAACAAGACTAGAAGAGCTCGATCCCATCACTGATTCGTGCAACAAAGCCATCCCTATCACAGAATCTGATCGTATTATGTATATTATTGATATAAGCAAATTGATTTAGGACTCGAACTATGAGTTAATGTTCGATCACATTTGGATTTCTACAGTCCAATTTATTAGGAAGGCAGCGCGATGAAAATGGGTGGATTGGTCGGATTTCTTTGTGCCTTAATCTTGTCTATGGGTGATACTGCTTCTGCACAGGATCTGAAAATTTTTGAAGGTCACGCGGTGAAGTCTAATGGCACTGGAGCGGATAGACTAAAATTCAAGGATACGGATGCGGCAAATACTGAAGAATTTGTTGAGATCTGTAGGTCTAGGTGTGAAGACGGCGACGCAGATGGTAAAAACGGTAGCTGTGGTGGATTTGTCGTCAACTACACCAATCGAAGCAAGAGCACTCCAAAGCATTGCGTGTTTAAAAAAGAAGGTTCGCAGCCATATAAGAAGTCCAGCAAGGACACCTATATGCTCTCAAATTACGAATTGCAACTGACATTCCATATCATGCGGGATATCACAATGACTGTGCAGGGGCAGGAGATGACCACAGACCATATTACCCCTGAAGTGGTACAAAACGAGATAATGCCGGAAATTAACAAAATGTGGAAGCAAGCCGGTATTCATTGGAATCTCGAAGAAGTAATCCTTGAGAATGCGACGAAGGAAAATTTTGTTGGGGTTCCGGCCGGATATCCAAGTAACTACGCAGATTTGAAATCTATCGTCGAGAATGCTACACGTGACGAAAACAGAAGATCAGATCCACGGCGTCTGGTGCCACTCTTTTTTCTTATGGATTCTGAGAACCGAATTGAACGTGACGAATTCGGTACAAATAATTTCCATGTCTACATCTATCCGTTCATTGGCAACACTAGCCAAGGTAATGCCATGCGAGCCAGATTCGGATGGTCCTTTGGGTTTCATACTGTAATTGGTGCTTGGTCAAATAAGCACAACGATGGTGGAGTACCCGAAAGAGCGCTTATCGAAGAGGAATGGAACGAATGGGATGCTATCGATCGAGGGTCCCTTTCCCGAACTATAGGTCATGAAGTCGGGCATGTTTTAGGTCTTAATCATGACGACTGTGCGGGCAATTGCATGATGGGACCGACGCACGGCTATCTTCTAACAGAGGCACAAATTACTACCGCTCAGGATCACGCCGATATGAGGATCGAAGAAACGTGCGAACCTCTCAGTGAATGCGGTTATCGCGGCAATTTTGATACATTTTTTAGTGAGTAATGTTGTTTATTAACTTACGTCTGTAGACCAGTTCCAGGTTGCAAAAACCCTCGTTCGATTCAATATGAACGGGGGTTTTTGCCATAGGAACCATAATAACCCACCAATAATGTCGTTGGCCCTCCTTATCACCCCTCGCCGCCATCGTCACCACCGCGCAGATCCTTCACGGCCATCATCGTCAACGCTATCGTCAGGCGCTTGTTGGTGCGCTGTATCCGCTGATTCTGACGCTGTATCTACTGATTCTGCTGCTCGACCTGCTCCAGTCGCTGTTCAATGGTCATTGGTCTTCTCCTTTATCATCGCATAAACGTAAAATCGCTGCGTGTTCAGACACTGAAATTAGCCCTTTAGCGCTTCACCCAATCGGGCCAGTTGATCGTCATCCCATCACAGCCGCTTTCCACCGCCTGCAGCACCATCGCCCGCACCTCCTGCGGCGTGCCGGCGATGCCCCAGACCCGGATCTCCGCTGCCGCAATACGACCACGGGCGACCACCTCGACGTTGAGTGCACCGGCTCTGGGACAGAGCTGAAACAATTCCAGTTCGCGGGCTTGATCCAGTACTTCCTCGTCGATGGTCTGCACCAGCCAACCGAGCCGGCTACCTGGAGAAACATCCCTCATCCGCTCCAGCTGCTGATGTGAAAATGAGGTAAAGATAGTTTGCGCGTGGGCGCGATGCGCGTCGACCACGGCATAGGTCGCTGCAGCCAACTCCTCCGCACGCCCTTTGAGCTCGATGTGAAAGATGAAATCGTCGCCATGCGTCTTCAAGAGTTGGTCCAGACTCAACATTGGCGTAGCTGCGAAGAGGTGCGGCGAAAACCACGACCCCATATCCAGAGCCAACAACTCGTCCGACGCCATCTCCTCGACGACAACATCTCCGTGACCGTAGCGGGTGAGCACCAGGTCGTGACAGAGGACCACCACACCGTCGATCGCCAACTGCACGTCCAACTCAACTTCGCCAACCCCCATTTCTCGCGCCAATTTGAAGGCCGGCAGGGTATTCTCAGGCGTATAGGCCGAACTCCCCCGATGCGCGATGACGCGGAATGTCTCGGGTACCCGAATAGGAATATTCAACTCCACTAAGCCACAGCCCACCTGCACGTGCTCGATGGCCGCTGCCTGGGTACCAGAATAACTTGGAAGAGGGCTTTTCAATTTTCTATACTTTTCTCGCGATATAGATCGCCAAAGGTCGTCAGCAACTCGGTCGCGCCGCCTCGCGCTCCGGCCGCCGTATATTGGGTCCCGCTTTGGTGTTGACGAAGCGCCGCTCGCGATTGGGGTTGCGCCAACTGCGCACGCCGTGCGTCGTCGTGCCCGTGTACATGATCACCGTCCCGGCCACCCCCTGCATGTGCTTGGCCTGCGGCATCTCGCAACTGGTTTGCTTCGGGCGCGGCAGCGGCCGCCGCGCTTTGTGGCTTCCGGGGACTAACATCAGTCCGCCGTCGCCCGTCGCCGTCTCGACGTCTTGCAGCAGCCAGCCGATGTTCACCTGCTCCGTACGAGGCTGGCCGTTCTGGAAATGATAGGTATGGCCGGCGCCGTAAAACCAGCCGCCGTGCAGGTGCTGGCCGGCCGCCCCATCGCGGCTGACGATGGTGTAGCAGGTCGTCATTACGAAGCCCGGGTCGATCATCCACTTCAGCCGCGCGTTCACGAGCGGATTGTCGATCATCCGTCGAAAGCCATCGCTGAAGGGTGAGGGATGGGTCCAGGTCTGCGAGATGCGCTCTTCGTTGCAGCGCGTGCCCGGGGTTGGGGCAATGAGCTGCGAACAGCCCTCGTACTCCGGGTACTCGCCCACGGTGCTGCTCGAGAGGCCAACCGGCCGACGGTTGGCTTCGGCGAAGGGCGAGTCGAGCGCTGCGTTGCACTGGGCTAACCACTCGCGGTCCATCACGCCCGGCAGCACCAAGTAGCCTCTTAGGTCCCAGAACCACACCTCCTCGTGGTTCGGAGCGTCCGGTCGCGTGTTGACGCCCAGCAGCGACGGCGCCAGCTGCTGCTCGTTGCTGAGGGGCTGGCCGTCGTGGCCGAGGCCGCGTGGTGGGCCGGCCACCAGCGCTCGGCGCGCCGGCGTGAGCTCATCCAGCCAGCTGTCCACACCTGGTGCGCCGTGGCCGAAGGCTCCCCCAGGGTAGCGGGAGTCGTCGCAAAAGATGCACTCCTGTAGCGAGGAGCCCGGGGCGGCGGCGACCAGCGTGGTGGCCACCGCGAGCAGGCAGTCGCCAGCGCCCAGTTGCACGCGCTCCGTCGCCCCAAGCTCCTCGGCGCGCGCCATGCTCGGGGGTGGCTGGACGTTGGCCTTGTGCGACGCGGGGCACACCACCACGCAGCTGTCGCCCACGGCCCACAGCGCGCGCAGCCCCCAGACGCACACCCGGTCGGGCCGGCTGGTCGTGTCGTAGCCCAGCCGGCGCTGCTCATCCACCGTCAGATCATTGGCCCACTGCCCCTCTTCGGTCAGGCGGCGCGACGGCCGGTCCAGCTCAAACTTGGTCGTGTGGAACTCCTGTTCCTTCCCTTCAGTACCGTCGTACGCAGCGCGGTACCACAGTGGTAACTCCCCGCCAGCCAGCTGATCAATCGCAGCCAGCAAGTCCGGATGCTCAGCCAGAGCGGCGGGTGTGGCGCGCGCCGCTGCCGGCGCGCCGAGCAGGCTCGGGAGGAGGATATAGCCGTCGAGCTCGAAGGCCCACCTCTGCTCTTCGGTTATCAGCGCCATGGGCCCGCTCCGTGGACATCGAAGAGGTATTTTTTCGTTTCGATCATGAGGCAACCCTTTCTCTCACAGATAGTCGTATTAGCGATTTGAGTTTGTTCGTGGAGGAAAATACCGTCCAGCCACTGACGTGGGAATGATGAGCGCTATTAATAATATAGCGTTAAAAAAACCGGGTCAGTATCAGCAATCAAGCGTGAAAAGATAGCTTCTTGAAATTGGCTCTCAGCATCAACACTTATTTCATCATTCACAGTATAATGATATTTCCTCAAGGATCCTGCAAGACCTTTCGGCGATAACCTACGGTGCCGTGCCTTCCCACTATGTGACGGTGATCACATCGGCCAATGAAAAGCCCCCGTTGCATCCAAGTGGATGGCGGGGGCGGCTACGGGAGCGATTGTATATAAGGAGTTTAATGCAATGGACATTATAAAAGGGGGCATTGATAAGGTGGCCTGGCGTGACCTTCGAGAATTGGTACATCGTCGGCGAGACCCCAACCGCAAGTCATTCCGTAATCATATGAGCCAATACCAGCATATCGCCCGTTGGCTTAAAACAAACCACCCTACGCCACCCGCCGAATGGACCAGGGCGTGCCGATGGAACACATTATGGCCCTCGGTGGCAGGAAGAGTTCGGCGATGGCCAAGCGCTACGCGAGAGTGAATCCGGTTCATTTGCAAAAACATGCAGATCGATTGGAAGAGCTGCCTGGTCATAAGCCGGTAGAACCATGATCACAATAGCCGTTCTTTCCGATACCCACGGGTTGCTCCGCCCCGAGACACCCAACGCAATCAAGGACGTTGACCACATCATCCACGCCGGCGAGCTGGGCAAAATAGACGATCAAATTCAACCTTAGCTGTAAGGAAATTGCCATGAGACGGGAAACAGTACCTAAAATACCCACAGACTGGGACGACTACCGATTTGACCTTGAAGGCTACCTCATTCTCGAAAATGCAGTAGAACCTGAAACGATCAAAGCCATTAACCTGAAAACCGACGAATGGGAGTCCTTAAGTAAAGCTGGCGAGGAATGGGCGGACAACGTTCACCTCGTTCGGCCCGGGCAAAAGTCGGATCACTCCTTAAGAATCCACAACGTCGTGGAGGGCGGACCGTGTTTCGAAGAACTCATCGATCATTCCAGCTGGATCGAGTATGTGAAAAGGTATGTGGACAACGACGGATTGCATATCTGGATGAACTTTATCATTCGGCCCATCGATCCCGTGAGACCACCCAACACGTTCGCCGTCTAACATTCAATGAGACACCAGCGAAGAGATCACTATAAGCGATTTGTCCTTTTCACCCGCGGACAAAGGTGAGCACTTCCACTCTTCACTCGAGGCCGACCGACTTATCGTTGCCGACATTGGAAGACTTGCCTGGCCACAAGCCGGTAGCGCTATGATCACGATAGCCGTTGTTGCCGATACCCACGGGCTGCTTCGCCCCGAGATACCCAACGCAATCAAGGACGTTGATCACATCATCCACGCCGGCGACCTGGGCAAGATGGAGATCCTCGACAAGTTGAATGGCATCGCACCGACCAGTATTCGTCCGGGGTAATGTCGACAGCCGCGAGGTGGAAGCAGACGGACTAACTGGCCCGATCGATCCAGAGCCTTAGCCGGGATAGACCACCGAATATTTGTCGGTCGGCAGACGATCACCTAATTTACTTCCCATTACAGGCTGAAAGCTGCTTCGGCTTTTCCTCAAAACCTTTGGCAGAAGGCATCCAGACAATGAACGATACAGAGCATAGAGCAGATACAGTACTGGCTGAAGCAGTTGACTCGGGGGGTCTCTCCAACGTGGTCGCCAATGCTTCCGATCTTATAGAGAAGACGAATGCATGCATCACTGATCGTCGTTCTAATATTTATAGGGCAATTGAGTAAATCCATTTTCGTGCTCAAATCTACCCCATAGCCGATTGTCCCTTGGTGCGCGAGTGAGGAATGAACCATGGCCGAAGAGCAGCTCAATGTGTTGTGGATCATCACCGACGAGCAGCGCACCGACTCGCTAGGCTGCTACGGCAGCCCGTGGGCGCGCTCGCCGCACCTTGACGGCGTCGCCAGGGCCGGGGTGCGCTTCGAGAACGCCATCGTCCAGAGCCCCGTGTGCGTTCCGTCACGCACCTGCATGATGACCGGGCGCTACGCCCATGCCTTTGGCGTCCTCGAGTGCCAACACCGGGAGCTGCCAGACGAGACACCATTGACGGAGCCCTTCGTCGACGCCGGGTACCAGGTCGCGGGCTTTGGCAAATACCACTGCGTCGACCCGAGGAATCCATTTCCCATCCACGGACCCGATTTACCCGGTCCCGACCTCCTCGGCCACGGCGGTCCGGCAGCCGATCCGCTGTGCCTCGTCGAGCCATACAAGCCTGAAGACCACGATGTCGTCTTCATGCCCTTCAAGAATGAATGGGGGCCGCAGACGCTCATCGTCGGTGGACGCTATCCGCTGCCGTCAGACCAGAACGAACCGGCACTGGTGGCCGCCCAGTGTGAACAGTTCTTCGAGCAAGTGCAGGCCCCGTTCTTCCTGCGCGCCTCGATAGCCGCCCCGCATACGCCCGTTCTTCCCTCCAGTGGGTTCTTCGGAGTAACCGACCCGGATACAATCGACCTGCCGGATTACGACGACGCACGCGGACGACCCGAATGCTGTCGTTACGACCGCGAGGTACTGGGCAAGCTTTACGATTTTGGCCCACTCAGTCCGGACCAACGCCGCCAAGCCCGGGCCGACTACTACGACCTGTGTACCGAAGTCGACGCGGCGGTAGGCAGAATTCTGGCGGCGCTGGATTCAACTGGCCTGCGAGACAATACGCTCGTCGTCTTCGCGTCCGACCACGGCAACATGCTCGGTGAGCATGGGCTGATGCAGAAGGAGACGTTTTACGAACCAGCGGTACGCGTGCCACTCATATTCTCCTGTCCGGGTCGGCTTCCCGAGGATGCCGTCATTGGCGAACCTGTCGAAACCATCGACATCATGCCGACCATACTGTCCATGGCGGGGTTGGATACTCCGGCCAACGTCCACGGTGTAAACCTGATGTCTGCCCTGCAGAGCGGCCACGCCGACACTGAACGCATCACTTTTTCCGAGATCGACTTGTCCCTGTCAGATCTCGCGGCGCTGACAACCGGCGCCAGCCACCGCGTCATGGCTCGCACCAACAGCTGGAAGCTCGTGTACAGTTGGACGGATGGTGGATTCGGCGACGACGCCGTGTTGTACGATTTAACCAACGACCCGAGCGAGACGGTGAACCTCTATGGCGATGAGCGGCACGCGGATGTCGCGCGAGATTTGAGAGCCGCCATTGTCGAGTGGCAGCAGGATGACACAGCGGCTTAATAAGGCAGGAGCCCAGGCGCAGTGATCGCGTTTTGAGAGCTCAGTGGTTTTCTGAATCTTTTCGACAATTTTCTTTGGGCAGTGCCCGACCTGTTCCCTCGGAGATGGTCTCGTCTGGCCAGTCACCTGAGTCGCCGTCAATGAGTGAGCGAAAACTACGTCCATCGATATTCGACAGTCGAAGGCGAACCGACTGGCCACTCGCCCTGATAGTGGCGAACCCGAATATACCGCGCACATCCCCCCCTGCCCTGCTGCCGCTGAGAGCGCCGTAGACGCCGCCCGACCACCGTACGCCCCACCGCCGCCACCATACGCTTGGATGCGATGGGGAATTTTCGTATACTGTCGGCTAACGCGAGGAGGCATCCTCAGCGAGTTCGTAAATCAGCAACACTAAAAAGACAGGCACATTCATGCTCGGAAGGGTCGTGTTTGCTCTGGGCGGTGTTTTGTTAGTTGCATGCGTTGTCTTGTTGATCGTGTTAACGACAATATAACGAGAGGCTATGATGACGATTGAGCAACGGTTGGATTAACGGTAGAAGCGCAACAGACGCCTCACCACAGCACCGGCGCTGCTGGCGGTGGCGACCGATCAGATATGGTACTTCCTGCATGCCGACCGCGACAGTACAGAGTTCCGCTCGTACATCGCCTGGCGGCCAGACGACAGCCGGCTTGTCGGTCCTCTGGGGCTCAGGTCGATGACTTTCTCTGCCAGCCGATGGAATCACTTCGCCTCAATGACGCCTACGTCCAGCGATCGCCGACGCCCATCTGACGGCGGACGCCGTGGTCGCCTGGCGCAGTTGCACACAACAGGAACACCCATGGTCATAGTCACCCACTGGCAGTCGTTATTCAGTAATGGTCGCCGAACGGGACTCAGGATTCTCAGTGAAGTCTGCCGTCGTGTGCAGGGCTGCTTGGGCGAGCAGGTGCAGTGGACCCATTGCAGTGAACTGGCCCGCATCATCGCCGCCCAGGATTCGCCCAGGCAGGTCGTCTTTTGATCCTGTGGAGCCACAATGCCTATTGGTTTCAGGGCGCACCGAGCCTGTGGGGCGAAGAACGGCAGGTTCCCCATCCAGCGGCTCTGGCGGCATTGACCGGGTTATACACATCACTGCAACCGGACGTATTGTTGCTCCAGGAAGTACCAGGCCCGGACGTGCCCGCTGCACTGAGCGATGCATTGAACATGCGCAGTCACTTCGTCCCCGGTGGTGAATGCCCCGCATACGGTGGCTGCATCCTGTGGAACCGTGACCTCGACGTGATTGTGGAAGATCTCACGTCCTGCCGAACCCCTGCGGGGAAACGCTTTGAGCGAATTTTTATGCATCTGGTGCTGAGGGTCGACGACCGCGAACTGAGCGTGATCAACCTGCACCTGTCGAGCAATCGATTCGCCCCGGATGGGCAGGGTGAACCCGTTCGCCTCGGGGAGATCTCCACAGCCCTCACACAGGTCACCTCACCGGCGGTCATGGCAGGCGATTTCAATGCGCCCGCTGAGAGCCGCGTCTATGACCACATGGTGCAGGCAGGATTCCACGAACCGCACCCTGAGAAGACCGGTGTTCGGCGGATCGACTACGTGTGGATCGATCCCAGCCAGTTGCGGGCCGAGGCGCTGGCGATGCCTGAGAACTTCGACATACCGGATCATACCGGCACAGCATTGAGCGATCACCTACCTGTAGGGGTCAGACTTTCCCTGGCGGAACAAGACAGATAAAGCAAGGACGATAATATGGCCTACGACGGGATCTTCTTCGACTCAGGCGGAACGATTTACGGTTTCGCTGGCGACTCATCCGGCGACCCGAGCCACGCCGATGTCTGGGCCAACATGGCCACCCGGGCCCATGCAGCTCTGGGGTGGCTGGGCATCCCAGCAACACTTGAGGAAATCTCAGCGCACATCCAGCAGCTGCATGCGGAGAATCGCACGGCCCCAACCGGCTACACCGAAGAAACGCTCGTTCACTCCCTCTTCGAGCGACTCGGTGCCCCCCCACGGCGCGACCACGTGGTCTATGTGACCGGTGTCCTGTCGGGCCCACGCTTCCACTCCTGGTTGTTCCCGGGTGTGGCCGAGACCCTTCAGTGCCTGACGGACGCCGGCCTCTACGTGGGGATCATCGCCAACACCCACGTGCCGGGCTGGGTGATGGACCGCAATTTTCGCGGTGTCGAGCTGCTGCAGTATTTCGCCCACCGCGTGTATTCCGGCGACGAGGGCGTCGAGAAGCCGGATCCACAAATCTTCCGAATTGCCGAAGAGCGCTCACAGATGGGCGGCAGACGACTCATCTACATGGGCGACCGGGTCGACAAAGATATCGCCGGGGCGCAAGGCGCCGGCTGGGACTCAATCCTCTTCCGATCCGTCCTGTCCACCAGTGATGGCCAGGCCACCTTTGAGATCGATCACTGGTCAGAACTGACTGACCTGCTGTTGTCCTGAGGTCTTCGGGCCCCAAACCGACTCATCGTAAGACAACATCAAGAAAGGGGTGACTTAGTTTATGCTATAAACTTAGTTTACGTCATAAACATGTGACCTGACGATGGGAGCCTGACCGATGCCAGACGCACAGACACGATCGGCTGATTATCCGCGTTACACCAGACCTATTCACTAACTCGCTGGTGCCGATGTTGCCGCCCCGTTCACCCTCCTGCGGATTCTTTACTTTGCGGAGGCCCCATCCGCACCGTGACGTCCATCTTGCTCGTGGCTTGTCTGACTGCTTCATTCTGTTCTTCGTCAGCGAAAGAATGGTTTGACAAGACGATTGATGCCGCCAGTGTAATTAACATGAACTTCATATCATCCTCCTTATTTAAATTTCACACCCTAGTTCCAACCTAACGCCTATACTCCTGCGTATTATGATCACATAGCAATGCGAATCATGTCATCAGCGGTGTCGGTGCGGATATCTAATGGCTAACACCAATACGAGCGGATATTGTGTTATGCAGAGATGATCAACACACGTTGCTTCGAATGCGCTCAAATGGTAGAAAGAAATGCCCCCGTCGCATCCAAGCGGCGGGGGCAGATATTAGCGACTGTCACGCTGCGTCTACAGCGACCCAAGTAGTTCACTCACGCACTCACGGCGCGTTAGGCCATATCGACGTCGCACAGCGCTCTAACGTTGTGTGGAATTATGCAAAATGTTTGTCGATGAACTCCCGTTCCGTACCTAAATGAAGCTCAAAGGATTCAACCATGTGGTTCCAGTCAGCACTCATGAAATCACCATCCATTTTTCCGACGGTGTCGATTGAGTCTATTTCAAAAATTGCATGGTGCGCAAATCCGCCGGGCGTGTGCGCGCTATTTCCAAATGTTCCAATGAGACGAATGCCCTCAGAACCCCACTTTTGAAAGAGTTGATTTACTCCATCAAAAAGTTTTTCGTTTCCTTTTTTCTTGGTCTCACGTCGCGCTGCAAGTCCAAAGTGCATACATAGCATGACTCGATGGGCCATGATAAAATTCTCCTGCCAAAGGTTCGATTTCCCTTGCCTATTAAAAAGTACGCATCTACTGACTAATTCGTCTCATCATCTCAACACAAAGTTTACCGGCATCCTCATCTTCTACGACAGCGTCGCATTCGAAGACGAGAACATCGGTCCAATTAGTCATCCAATTATACAAGAGCATTATGTCATCAGTCTCGAAAATTTGCGTCCCGTTAATGCCAGCTGAATTGTGCCACCGCCCAATTAAGGTTAGGCCTTCGGGCAAGTCGTAGTCGGGATTGTCAGCCATCTGTAAAAAGCGCGTTACGACTTCGTTTCTATTATCCTTGTCTATTTGCCAGTTCACTCGAAACAGCATGATACATCTCCTTCTGCCAAAGTTTGTAATCGACTACCCCGCAAGTTACGGGTTTCAATTGAAAAATACGATTAAAACACCGCCGCATTTCTAAGAAACTATCGTTTGATTATTCACTAATGGAGAAATCGGAACAGTCATAGCTCTACCAACCCAACATCGTCGATACCTACGATGCCTATAACCATCACGCCCGACTCTGTAACCCAAACCACCCACACCCGATTTACCTTCAACCGAGATTCGTTGGACCCCGTCGTTTTAAACTACCGGTGATTTACTTCATGCTGAGAATCAACGACGGATCACTGGTGCCGGAATTGATTGAAATTCCAAAATAATACGCAGAAAATCCACCGCCCCTTGTCCGCTTAGACTCTATGAAACCGCAACCTCCACCATCGCATCATCACACGAATGCTCGACCTCAGCGTCCCTATCGAGCAGGTCAACTACCTCGCCGGCCACAAGTCGATGGCGATGACCAAGCGCTATGGTGCGGCTATCGAGGTGTTGGATGCGGCGGGCAAGACGAGCAGTACGGAGGCGCTGGCGGCGGCCAGGTGGAAGCGAACT
>Ga0233439_10001499_pt1 | contig 29574 bp, 29 predicted proteins | sample SI_123_September_6_FD_182713 | JGI IMG/M metagenome (GOLD analysis project Ga0233439, IMG submission 182713) | Seawater microbial communities from Saanich Inlet, British Columbia, Canada - SI_123_September2016_100_MG | ecosystem: Environmental > Aquatic > Marine > Inlet | place: Canada: British... | reverse complement strand
TCGCCACGGGCACGCGGATGACCTGCGCACCCGCTGCGCCCAGCTTCATTGCCGCTGGGGCTTCAGACAGATCGGACGTCATCGCCCAGAGCGGCGTCTGCCGCGCGGAATGAACCAGCTTGCTGGTGCCCGGTAGCCGCAGCGCACGATCCAGCACCACGCGCACCGGCGATTGTGCTTCCAACCCCGGCAGACGCACCGTGAGCAGCGGATCGTCGGCGAGCACCGTGCCAATGCCGACCAGGATCGCGTCGCTCTGTGCGCGCAGCAGATGCACCCGCGCCTTCGCCGCCTCGCCGGTAATTGCAACCGGCTGGTGACCCGCAGCCGCGATCTTGTCGTCGGCGGATACGGCCAACTTCAAAATAACGAACGGGCGTTTCTCGCTGACGCGCAGGAAGTGCCCGGCATGATCGCGCGCGGCTTCGTCCTTGCAAAGGCCGACGTCAACGACAATGCCTGCCGCGCGCAGCCGCGCGTGTCCCTGCCCGCCAACTTCTGGATTTGGATCTTCAACAGCGGAGACGACCCGCGCGATACCCGCAGCGATGATCGCATCCGCGCATGGCGGCGATTTCCCGAAATGCGAACACGGCTCCAGCGTGACGTAGAGCGTCGCGCCACGCGTCGCCTCGCCCGCTCGTTTCAAAGCCTCGGGCTCGGCATGAGGCCGCCCGCCGGGCTGGGTCCAGCCGCGCCCGGCAATAACACCATCCTTGACGATGACCGCGCCCACCGCCGGATTCGGCCACGTACGGCCCTGCCCGCGCCGGCCGAGCGCCAGCGCAAGCTGCATGTAACGAAAATCTTCAGCCATTGAGTCCCGCACAGCTGTCAAGCTAGCGGATTAGCGAATGCTGCGCCGTGAAAAAATCACTTGCGCACCACTGCCGGCCGCGGCGGTTCGTCCTCGCCCGACAATTCACCAAGCACAGCCTCGAAGTCCTTGGCCTCGCGGAAGTTACGATAGACCGAGGCGAAGCGGACATAGGCCACATCGTCGAGCTGACGCAAATGCTCCATCACGGTCTCGCCGATGACCTCCGAGGAAATCTCCGCCTCGCCGCCGCTTTCAAGCTCGCGCACGATGGCCGAGACCATCTTCTCGACGCGCTCGGGATCGACCGGACGCTTGCGGAGGCTGATCTGGAGCGAGCGCACCAGCTTGTCGCGGTCGAACGGAACGCGACGGCTGTTGCGCTTGATGACGGTGAGTTCGCGAAGCTGCACCCGCTCGAAGGTAGTGAAGCGGAAATTGCACGCCATGCAGACGCGCCGCCGCCGAATCACGGCCGAATCTTCCGTCGGCCGTGAATCTTTCACCTGCGTATCGAGACTGTTGCAGCTTGGGCAGCGCATTCAGCGTCCCCTTAACTGTAGATCGGGAAACGGCTGGTGAGTTCCTTCACCTTCTCCTTCACCGACGCCTCAACCAGAGGCGCTGAGCCTTCGCCCGACTGAGCGACGGCGTTGAGCACTTCCGAGATCAGCGCACCGACCTGCTTGAATTCAGCGACGCCGAAGCCGCGTGTGGTCGCAGCCGGCGTACCAAGACGCAGACCCGAGGTCACGAACGGCTTCTCAGGGTCGAACGGAATACCGTTCTTGTTGCAGGTGAGACCGGCGCGGACCAGCGCCTTCTCGGACACATTGCCCTTGAGCCCCTTCGGTCGCAGGTCGACCAGCATCAGGTGATTGTCGGTGCCGCCCGAGACAATTTCGAATCCGTTGGAGCGCAGCGTTTCAGCCAGCGCCTTGGCGTTCTCGACCACGTTCTTGGCGTAGATCTTGAAGTCCGGCTGCAGCGCTTCCTTGAACGCGACAGCCTTCGCGGCGATCACGTGCATCAGCGGGCCGCCTTGCAGGCCGGGGAAGATCGCAGAGTTTATTTTCTTGGCGATGGCTTCGTCGTTGCTGAGGATCAAACCGCCGCGCGGACCGCGCAGCGACTTGTGCGTCGTGGTCGTGGTGACATGGGCGTGCGGCACCGGCGACGCATGGACACCGCCCGCAACGAGGCCGGCGAAATGTGCCATGTCCACCATCAAGTAGGCGCCGATGCTGTCGGCGATCTCACGGAAGCGCTTGAAGTCCCACGCACGCGAATAGGCAGAGCCGCCGGCGATGATCAACTTCGGCTTGATCTCCTCCGCCTGCTTCGCCACCGCGTCCATATCGATGATCTGGTCTTCGCGGCGCACAGTGTAGTGCGCTGGCTTGAACCACTTGCCGGACATATTGACCGGCGCGCCATGAGTGAGATGTCCGCCAGCTGCGAGGTCTAGGCCCATGAAGGTGTCGCCCGGCTGCAAGAGCGCGAGGAAGACGGCCTGATTCATCTGGCTGCCGGAGTTCGGCTGCACGTTGGCGAAATTCGCACCGAACAATTTCTTGGCGCGCTCGATGGCGAGGTTCTCGGCGACATCGACGAATTCACAACCGCCGTAATAGCGTGCGCCCGGATAGCCTTCCGCATACTTATTGGTCATCACCGAGCCCTGCGCCTCGAGAACGGCGCGGCTGACGATGTTCTCCGACGCGATCAGCTCGATCTCGTGCTGCTGGCGACCGAGCTCACCCTTGATCGCGTTCGCGATCTCAGGATCGGCCTGCGCAAGCGAAGCCGTGAAAAACGAGTCGGGAGCGGAAGCAGTCTTGGCAGATGAACTCATTGCGGAATATCTCCACCGCCGCAGCCTTCAGGCGGCTACGGGCGGCTATTGAGGGTCTCAAGGGCGGCAGCCGCGAGATACCATATCTGGCGGGGGTGGCCAAGTTCCAAGCCCGTGGGCCGCTATTTATGCCGGGCAGCCCTGTTCCAAGCCGCCCCCGTGGGCGGTGTGCCAACCGTTATAGTGCCAAGTCGCTCTGGGAGCGCTGTTTGTGCTGCTTCCGCCCCCGCCCGGGGGCCGCAAGGCGCCTTTTTGCCCACATTCCCGGGCTGGAACCTTCCGGGTTGGGCAAATAAAATTCGCACCGGGAGGCACGATCCGGAAAACGGAGACGGTGTGCGAAGAAAACCGCCCAAACGGGCGACGCGCCTACAGCCGCGCGCAAAGGAACATCACGTTCAGCGAGCACGCAGCCAGCAGAACGAGCATCAGTGCGACCTGCAGCCGGTCGCCGGCAAATTTGAGAATCGGCCTCATGATTTGAGGATGATGGAAAGAGTCCGCGCAAGAGTCTCGGACGATATTTTTGGCTTTGGCGCCTCCGGATTCAGGACTCGTTTACGAGTCGATTCTCTGGAGCCTGAACGCGAAAAGGCGCCCGAAGGCGCCTAGTCGCATATCCCACACCAGGGGAAACTCGTGCGGAATTCTTCCGCGTGCATCTTCGCGCACTTCGGTAAAGCCGGAGGGCACCGGCGTAAACTGTGAAAGGTAAGTGCAGGCCGCCGGTCTTTTTAAGTTAGCCGACTGACCCGAAATTTGTGAAAGGCTCAGAGCCGATACAGGATCTGGTCGGTCCAGAAGCGCTCGAGGCGATGCAGCGACTTGTTCAGCGTCGCGAACTCGGCGTTCGAGATCCCGCCCACCTGCTCGACCGTCTTGACGTGCTTCTGATACAGCGCGTCGACGATGTGGCGGATTTCCTGGCCCTGTGCGGTCAGACGAATCCGGACCGATCGGCGATCAACGCGCGAGCGCTGATGATCGAGGAAGCCCATCTCGACAAGCTTCTTCAGATTGTACGAGACGTTGGAGCCGAGGTAGTAGCCGCGCGTACGCAGCTCGCCGGCGGTCAATTCCTTGTCGCCGATGTTATAGAGCAGCAGAGCCTGCACCGAATTGATATCGGCGCGGCCGCGACGATCGAATTCATCCTTGATGACGTCGAGCAGACGACGATGCAGACGTTCGACCAGCGTAAGAGCTTCGAGATAAAGCGGCTGCACGGGTGCAGCGGCGTTGTCGCGAGCAGGTTCAACTGCCGTAGCGGCGGCTTTGATCATGACACTTCCCCTGTTGTCGTTTTTACGACTTATTCGACGAAACTTTTGTCTCGCCTGATAGGTGCAAACTAAGGGAGGCGTTTGAAGATCAGCTTAAATAACAGCATAAAGAGATGGTTTATTTGAAACGGTGAATCGTATGTTACATCGATAAAATAAGGGCTTTTTGTTAGTTTTGATTCACCCAAACAGCCCGATGTTCACGCTTCGTCACAAGCGCTGTCGCATTCCAGCACACGTTCGTTCAAATTTGAAAGACTTCGTAAAACATCAAGGCGAGCGGCAGCCGGCGGCGTACTACGGCGGCCGTTCCCGCGCCGAAAACCACGCCAGGACAAGGTAGGCCGCGAGCAGGATCAGGGAGACGAGAACCGCAAACAGGTTGCCACCGTAGATCGCGGGAAACATCAACTCGATCACTGCGGTTGAAACGATCGTCGTCAACCACACCACCGCGCCCCATGGCGTGGCAAGCCACAGTCCCACCGCCGCGACCAGTTCGATCACCGCAAAATAGACCGTAGCGGTTTGCCACTGCGTGGTCTGCGCCTCGAATGCACTCTCCTCGCCGCCGACGAAGCCGGTGATCTGCGCCCAATGATAGAGTCCCTTGATCATCGACAGCACGGCCATGACGCGCAGGAACAACACAAGCCGGGTGGTCCAGGTGCTTTCGCCCGTTTCCGCGTCTGGCGATGTCATTGGCGTGACCAGATTGACCTGATCGCGCGGCATGTCGTCGTTCGCGCCTCGGGTCATGCGCGCCGCCATCGATTGCCGGGTGTCCTTGTTCATGCCGCCTGTTTGACGCCTAACACCGGCAAAATCAATCGCCTCCGTGCGGTGACGGACGGGCCCGCAGATGCTACATGTGGCGACATCTGTTTGCGCGGGAGTGGTAACAAGATGGCGATCAAGTTTGGGCGGCCGATTGAATTGCGGGATGGTCCGCGGGACGCGGCCACTGCCGCCCCTTCCCTCGATCTGACCACCCGCATGCGCCGCAACCGCAAGTCCGAATGGGCGCGGCGGCTGGTGCGCGAGAATGTGCTCACTACCGACGATCTGATCTGGCCGCTGTTCGTGGTCGACGGGAACAATCTGCGTGCGCCGATCGCCTCGATGCCCGGTGTCGACCGCCTCAGCGTCGATCAGTGCGTCCGCGATGCCGAGCGCGCGATGAAACTCGACATTCCGTGCATCGCACTGTTTCCCTACACCGAGCCGTCGCTGCGCGACGAAACCGGTTCCGAAGCGCTGAACGTCAACAATCTGGTCTGCCAGTCAGTGCGCGCGATCAAGAAGGAATTCCCCGACCTCGGCGTCCTCTGCGATGTGGCGCTCGATCCGTTCACCAGCCACGGTCACGACGGGCTGTTGCAGGACGGCAAAATCCTGAACGACGAAACGGTTGCGATCCTCGTCCGCCAGGCACTTGTGCAGGCCGAAGCCGGCTGCGACATCATCGCCCCAAGCGACATGATGGACGGCCGCGTCGCCGCGATCCGCGACGGCCTTGATCGCGCCGGGTTCGGCGACGTACAGATCATGGCCTATGCCGCGAAGTATGCTTCCGCATTCTACGGCCCGTTCCGAGACGCTATCGGCTCGGCGAAAACGCTCACCGGCGACAAGCGCACCTATCAGATGGATTCGGCCAATTCAGATGAAGCGCTGCGCGAGGTCGAACTCGATATCGCCGAAGGCGCCGACATGGTGATGGTCAAGCCCGGCATGCCCTATCTCGATATCGTACGGCGCGTAAAAGACACCTTCGCGATGCCGACCTTCGCCTATCAGGTGTCCGGCGAATACGCGATGATCGCAGGGGCTGCCAATAACGGCTGGATCGACGGCGAGCGTGCGATGATGGAAAGCCTGGTCGCATTCAAGCGCGCGGGTGCCGACGGCGTGCTGACCTACTTCGCGCCTGCGGCGGCGGAAAAGCTCAAGGCCGGTAGATAAGAATAGGAACAGCCACCGTCATCCTGAGGTGCGAGCCGCGCTTGCGGCGAGCCTCGAAGGATGAACGGACGTAAGGCCTCGCAGCCCTTCGAGGCGCGCAAGTGCGCGCACCTCGGGGTGACGGCGCCTCGAAAAGTCCGGAACCAAGCCAGATAACTCTTTCTCCATATGAGCCTAAGCCGTCTTGCGCACGCAATCCGGCGGGGCCATGTGCGCAGCGAGCGGCCCGGGCATACGGCCGCTGAGGAGGGTTTCCATGTCTGACACGAGAAACACCGGCGGCTCGACATCAGGTGCGACCTGGCGGAACAATCCATCAGCCAGCGCGAGCGCGCAGCAGGCCTACGATCCGTGGTTGCAGCCCGAACTGTTTCGCGGCGTACTGACCAAGCGGTTCTTCGCGTTTCTGATTGACCTCGTGATCCTGTCGATCCCGATCATCCTCGCCGTCATCTTTGTCACCCTGTTCGGCATTGTCACGCTGGGACTGGGCTGGTTCCTGTTCTGGCTGATCTCGCCGTTCTCGGTGATCTGGGCACTGCTCTATTACGGCATGTCGCTCGGCGGCCCGAACGGTGCCACCGTGGGCATGCGCATGATGGACATCGAGATGCGGACATGGACCGGCGAACGGCCCTACTTCATCCTCGGCGCGGTTCACGCCGTTCTCTACTGGGTGTCGGTTTCGTTCCTGACCCCGCTGGTGCTGCTGGTCGGCCTGTTCAATGGTCGCCGCCGGCTGCTGCATGACGTCGTGCTGGGCACGGTGTTCATCAACAGCAATGTTCAGGCTTCGGTGGTCCAGACCACGCGCGTCTAACCGATTCAGCCCGGGCAGATCACATCAGTGGGGTCTGTCCGGGTGCTGTACAGTTTGCCGCTTGATCTCGGGGTTATTCTAGCGGCAGCGCAGTCAAATTCGTTGACCCATGACCTCCGTGGCGCGATGCTGTGAAAGGAATCGCGCAGACCGGAGACAAACGGCCACACGTGACACAACATTCGCGCAATACGCCGCAATTTTATCTGACGGCGCCCTCGCCCTGCCCCTACCTGGAGGGCAAGCAGGAGCGCAAGGTTTTCACGCATCTGGTCGGCGACAAGGCCGGCGAGTTGAACGATCTCCTCACCCATGGCGGCTTCCGCCGCAGCCAGTCCATCGCCTACCGTCCTGCCTGCGATCAGTGCCGCGCCTGCGTGTCGGTACGCGTCATCGCCAACGAATTCCGGCCCTCGCGCAACTTCCGCAAGATCCAGGCGCGCAATGCCGACATCGTCAGCGAATTGCGCACGGCGGTGCCGACATCCGAACAGTATTCGGTGTTCCGCGCTTATCTCGATGCCCGTCATCGCGACGGCGGGATGGCGGATATGACCGTGCTCGATTACGCGATGATGGTTGAGGACAGCCACGTCTCGACCCGCATCATCGAGTATCGCCGCCGCACCGCCGACAGCGGCATCACCGGCAAGGGCGGCGACCTGATCGCCGTGGCATTGACCGACATTCTCAGTGACGGATTGTCGATGGTCTACTCGTTCTTCGAGCCCGGTGAGGAAAGCCGCTCGATGGGGACGTTCATGATCCTCGACCACATCGCCCGCGCTCGGCGGCTTGGCCTGCCTTACGTCTATCTTGGCTACTGGATCGATGGCTCGCGCAAGATGGACTACAAGGCCCGCTTCCTGCCGCAGCAGCGGCTGGCGCCCAGCGGCTGGCTGCGCGTCGACGCCACCGGATCGATGGCGCCCGAGCCGCAGGACTAACGCACTTTCACATCTCCCGAAGCTAACATCGCCACGCCGGGCACAGCGCCGGGCATGGCGATAGTTCATCTACGCTGCTTGCTGACCGGATGCGGCCTGCAATGCATTCGCCGCCCGCAACGCTCCCGCAACGGCCTTTTCACGCTGCTCGGGGCCGATCTGGATTCCATCAGCTGCGATGATCTCAAGGTTCGTGATGCCGATGAAGCCGAACACCCAGCGCAGATAGGTTTCGAGGTGTTCGCCCGCCGCTGCCGGCGTGTCCGCGCCGTAGAAGCCGCCGCGCGAGATGGCCACGATCACCCGCTTGTTGCCCGCGAGGCCCTCAACGCCCTTCTCCGAGTACTTGAAGGTCTTTCCCGCAACGAGAATACGATCGATCCAGGCCTTGAGCTGGCTCGGAATGGTGAAGTTGTACATAGGCGCTCCGATGACAACGATGTCGGCGGCAAGGAAGTCATCCAGCGCAGCGGCGCTGGCAGCGATGTCCTCGCGCACAGCCGGCGTTTCCGGCGTCGCACCGTGGGCGGCGGCGAGATGTTCTCCGGTGAGATGCGCCAGCGGCGTCGCGCTGATGTCGCGATAGATGACGTCCAGATTGGGTGTGGTCTTGCGCGGGCGCTCGACGGCCGCGGCCGAGAGTTGCCGGGAGACGGAATTGCCGCCGAGGATGCTGGCGTCGATATAGAGCAGTTTCATAGGTTCACCTTTAGCTCTAGTATCAGATTGACACCTGGACACTAATGGTGACCATTGATAAACCGCACAAGAAGGCACATTTTCTGAACCCGAGCACAGCCGTGACACCCGAGCACACCGATGTAACCGCCGCACCCGACCAGCATCTGCCAGGCAATTGCTTGGCGGTGGGGTCCATTTTGTCGCGCATCGGCGACAAATGGAGTGTGCTGATCATCATGCTGCTCAGCGACGGTCCGCGCCGCTTCAATGAGATCAAGCGCATGGTGGGCGGCATCTCGCAGCGGATGCTGACGCTGACGCTCAGGGGGCTGGAGCGCGATGGCCTGGTCACCCGGACGATCTATCCAACCATTCCGCCGCGCGTGGATTACGAACTCACAGAGCTTGGCCACTCGCTCAAGGAGCCCGTGCAGCATCTCGGCTCATGGGCGTTCGCACATCTGGCGAAGATCCAAACCGCGCGCGAACACTTCGACAAAAGGGCCGGCGGCCAGTAAGCGCAATCAGCCCGTCACGAAATCGACCAGCAACTTTACGTTGAGCGTCACGACAATCCCTGCGATCAGCACGGCCATCGCGGTGAGCCAGCGCGGCGCGACGAATTCGCCCATCTTGGCCTTGCTCGCGGTGAACATCACCAGCGGAATGATCGCGAACGGCAACTGCAAACTCAGGATCACCTGACTGAAAATCAGAAGCTGCGCGGTCCCCTTTTCGCCGGCATAGATCGTCACCAGCGCCGCCGGAACGATCGCCACCATGCGCGTGGTCAGCCGCCGCAGCCACGGCGCAAGGCGGATGTTGATGAAACCTTCCATCACAATCTGGCCCGACAGCGTTGCTGTCACGGTCGAACTCAGGCCGCAACACAACAGTGCAATCGCAAACAGCGTCGGCGCCAGCGTCGATCCCAGCAGCGGCGCCAGAAACGAGTGCACCTGCTCCAGTTCGGCGACATCGGTCTTGCCCGCCTTGTAGAAGGTCGATGCCGCCAGAATGAGGATCGACGCATTGATCAGCAGCGCAAGGCAAAGCGCGATCGTGGAATCGATGGTCGCAAGCTTGATCGCCTCCTTCTTCTCCGGAACGGAATCGCCATAGTTGCGCGTCTGCACCAGGCCCGAGTGCAGATACAGATTGTGGGGCATCACCGTCGCGCCGAGAATACCGAGCGCGAGATAAAGCATGTCGCGGTTGGCGACAATTTGCGTGGTCGGCGCGAAGCCCCGGATCACTTCGCCCCAGTTCGGATCGGCCATCGCGATCTGAATTGCGAAACATGCGGAAATGATTCCAAGCATGCCGACGATGAAGGCTTCGATCCATCGGAAACCGACGGCCTGCAGCGCGAGAATTAGAAACACGTCGAGAGCCGTGACGATGACGCCGATCTCGAGCGGAATACCGAACAGCAGATTGAGCCCGATGGCGGTGCCAATGATTTCCGCGAGATCCGTCGCCGCGATGGCGATTTCGGCCAGCAGCCATAGCGGCCATGCCAAGGCTTTTGGAAACGCATCGCGGCAAGCTTGCGCAAGATCCCGGCCCGATCCGACACCAAGCCGCGCGCACAGCGCCTGCAGAATGATCGCCATGATGTTGGAAATCAGCGCGACTGCGAGCAGTGCGTAACCGAACTTGGAACCGCCCGCGAGCGACGTCGCCCAGTTGCCGGGGTCCATGTAGCCCGTGGCGACCAGATAGCCCGGGCCCATGAAGGCTGCGAGCTTGCGCCAGAACGAGCCGGTCTTGGCGACCCGGATCGAGGCGAACATGCCGGAGAGCGAAGGTTCGCCGCGCGGCTTCCGCCACCCGCCCGGCACAGGCGGGATGGCAGCCTGATCAGGCGGCAATGACGGAGAACGTGCGTCCATATTGGCAATATGCACAGCATTGGCGCCAGTTGCAAGTGAGTTGCAACAGCAGATGCCTACGCGCCAGTCTCAAAATCCCCGGGCTGCGGCGGCGCGATCGGCGTGAACTGGCAGCTGTCCGGCTTGAGATCAACCAGCGGCGTGCCGTCGAGGCAATCAAGGCCGCGCACCAGAACGGTGTTGCCTTCGATGCCGACGAGCTTGGCGACCGACGTGCCGAGCGGATTGGGCCGCACCGGCGACCTCAGCGCGAACGTGCCATGTGTCTGGGAGTCATTAGCGGGGCTTTGATGGACGAGATCGCGGCGCGACTCGTGCAGCCAGTAGATCACCTCGACCTGCGTAAACCGGTCGAGCCCTTTCAGGGCAGGCACCCAAGGATCGAAAATCTCGATCCTGCAGATCGGCCCATCGTGACGGCCCTGTCGCGGCGTCATCAGCCGGTCGGTCCACGGCGTGCGGATGCGGCCAATGAAAACGAGGCCCGCATCGGTCGGTGACGGCGGATCGACGGCCACCTCGCCTTCGCGGATTTCATTGTAGCGGACCATGAGCCTCCTTGAAATATCCCGGTCATTCCGGGGCGCGAGCACCGCGAGCGAACCCGGAATCTCGACTTGAGGGGGCACTTTGTCAAACCAGATCGAGATTCCGGATCAGACCGCTTTACGGTCTGTCCGGAATGACACTATTCGATCACCTTGCCGAACTTGTTCGACTTCGGGAAACCGTGCGCCAGGCGGCCTGCATCCGCGCGATTGCCGCGCCAATCGGCGAGTTCTTTCCAGGTCGAACTCTGGTCGCGGCCTGCCGAATCCTTCCAGGTCATGCCGTCCTTCGCAGTGAACGTCATCACGTCCGACAGCTTGCCGCCGCTGTATTTCTGCAAGCGAACGCCACGGCCGCGCGCCATCTCGGGCACCTGCTCGAGCGGAAAGATCACCATCTTGTGGTTGCTGCCGATCACAGCGACGGTGTCGCCGCTTACGGTCGCGATCGCCACGGCCTCGTTCGGCGCGGTGACATTGAGAACCTGCTTGCCCTTGCGGGTGTTGGCGACGCAATCGTCTTCGTTGACAACAAAGCCCTGCCCGTCGCCGCTGGCGACGAGGAATTTGCGGCCACCCTTCTGCACGAACATCGAAACGATGTTGGCATCACCTTCCATGTCGATGGTCATGCGGATCGGATCGCCGTGGCCACGGCCGCCGGGCAGCTTCTGCGCGTCGAGCGTGTAGAAGCGTCCGTTGCTGGCGAACAGCGTCAGCTTGGAGGTGCTCTCGGCAAAGAACGAGAAGCCCATGCTGTCATCGGTCTTGAAGACGAGGTTCGACAGATCCTCGACATGCCCCTTCAGCGTGCGCACCCAACCCTTGTCGGACACAACCACGGTGATCGGTTCCCGCTCGATCAGAGCCTCTTCGATAGCGGCCAGATCGTGTTCCGGCGCATCGGCGAACTGCGTACGCCGTTTGCCGAGCGGTGTCTTGGAACCGAAGATGTCGCGCACCTTCTTGACCTGCTCGCCGACCTTCTTCCACTGTTCTTCTTCAGACGCGAGAACAGCCTTAATGCCTTTCAGCTCGTTGCGAAGATCCTTATCCTCGCCTCGAATTTCCATTTCCTCAAGCTTACGCAAATTACGCAGCCGCATGTTGAGGATGGAGTCGGCCTGCAAGTCGGTCAGCTTGAAGGTCTTGATCAGCACCGGCTTCGGCTCATCCTCGGTGCGGATGATCTTGATGACCTTGTCGAGGTTGAGATAGGCGATCAGATAGCCACCGAGCACCTCGAGGCGGTGCTCGATCTGGCTCTTTCGGTAATTCGCCCGGCGGACGAGCACATCACGCAGATGGTCGAGCCATTCGCGCAGGCACTCGGCAAGGCCCAGCACCTTCGGCACCCGGCCCTTGACCAGCACATTGAGGTTCAGCGAAATCTTGCTTTCAAGCTCGGTCTGCTTGAACAGCGTTTCCATTAATACTTCGGGATCGACATTGCGCGACTTCGGCTCGATGACGATGCGCACATCTTCTGCCGACTCGTCGCGGATATCGCCGACCAACAACAGCTTCTTCTCGTTAAGCAGTTCGGCGATGCGCTCGATCAAACGCGACTTCTGCACCAGCCACGGAATTTCCGTGACGACGATGTTCCAAGTGCCGCGCGCGCCCTCCTCCTGAGTCCACTTCGCGCGCACGCGGAATGAACCACGCCCGGTTGCATAGGCCTCGGCAATGCTCTCGTGGGAGTCCACCACGATCCCGCCGGTCGGAAAGTCCGGACCCTTCACATATTTCAGCAGACCGCGCGACTTGGTGGCGGGCTTGTCGATCAGATGCAGCGCCGCGTCGCAAAGCTCCGCCGCGTTGTGCGGCGGGATCGAGGTCGCCATACCGACGGCGATGCCCTGAGAGCCATTCGCCAGCAAATTCGGGAATGCACCGGGGAGAACGATCGGCTCCTTCGACTGACCGTCGTAATTGGCGCGGAATTCAACCGCGTCCTCGTCGATGCCTTCCAGCAGAAGCCGCCCGACTTCCGTCATACGCGCTTCGGTATAGCGGTAGGCAGCAGGGTTATCGCCGTCGATGTTGCCGAAGTTGCCCTGCCCGTCCACCAGCGGATAACGCGAGGAGAAGTCCTGCGCGAGGCGCACCAGCGCATCGTAGATCGACTGGTCGCCATGCGGATGGAACGAACCCATCACGTCGCCGACGATCTTGGCGGATTTCTTGAACGGTGTGCCGGGGTCAAGCCGCAGCAACCGCATACCGTACAGGATGCGGCGATGAACCGGCTTCAGGCCGTCGCGCGCATCCGGTAGAGCGCGGTGCATGATGGTCGAGAGCGCATAGGCGAGATAGCGCTCCTCGAGCGCCTCGCGGAGTGCGACCTCCTGAATGTCCATCGGCTCCGGTGGAATCAGTCTTTTACCCATGGAGAGGGGTTAACTCCGCTGCGCGCGATGAACAATAGATGAATTAGACGGTCACTTGCGGTTCGCAATCCCCCTGCCACATTGCGGGGCTCCGCCCGTCGGCGTCATGGATCATCCTTCGATTCATGCCACCGGCCCAGGCCGGGTACAGTACCCGACGGCGAGGTGCCGGAGGGCTTCAATGAAGGAAATGCAATGCGTCGTTTGATTTTCGCAGCCGCGGCACTGACGCACTGACCGGAGCCGTGTCGTTGAGTGGTACCCGCGCCGAAGCCATGCCTTCCGGGCGTGGTGACAGGGGCGACCCAGCAGACCGAGCAGGTCCGCCTCGTCTGCTCCATGAGGCGTTCCGGCCACCGGATGGTTCGCGTCTGCCGCGACGTACGCCCGAGCTACCACCGGCCGCATCGGCATTATGCCCCCCGCCATCGTCACGGCCATGGCCACGGCCACGGCCATGGTCACTGCCATTGATTTGAAGTCTACCGGTCTTCAGACCACCAGTTCAGGAAACAGGCCGGACATTGCCCGGCCTGTTTTTTATTCCGCAGCCACTGTCGCGCGTGGCCGTATGACTGCATTGATAAAGCCCTCCCGCGCATCAGAGTGGCCCTGCCCGCGCGGCTCCAGCACGTTGCGCAGCAGGAACAGCCCGGTCAGCCGGAAGCCATCCTCAATGTCCTGCCCGGACCAGCCGTTGGTGCCGTCATCACTTTCCCGCAGGAACGGCGGCAACCGCAACAGCCGGTCGCGCCATGGCTCACCCGCCTGCCGCGAGACCGCAGCACCCGACTTCGGCGAGACGTAAATCAGGTCGTTCATCGCTCCGCTCGCGGCGCAGGATGACAGATCGAGGCCGAAGCCAAGCTCGGTCAGCATTGCGAGTTCGAATTTTACCAGCTGGACGCCCGCCGCAGCGACGTCATCGAAATCATCGAGAATGGATTCCAGCATTTCATAGATGTCTTCGTGGGGATCTCGCTCGGGCAACAGCCGCACCAGCGACCCCAGATGCGTCACGCCATAAACCGCATGCGAGGATCCAAACATCGTGGCGGCGCGCAGCCGAACGCCTTCAAGCGCGTAGTATCCAAGATGCTCGTCGAGACGCGCACGCCAGACCGCACTCACGGTATTTCCGGGCTGCAGCAGCGGACGCATTCGCGAGCCGGCGCCGCCGCGCACCAGCCCGAGATGGCGGCCATGGCTGCGCGTCAGCAGTTCAACGATGGCGCTGGATTCGCCATGCCGCCGCACGCCCAGAACGATGCCCTCGTCGATCCATTCCATGGCCGGAGCTTACAGGATTCTGCGCACATTCGCAGCGAAGTCGCCCACGAAAGTGCGATCAGTCCGGTTGCCGGAACCAGTCCTGAGCATCACCGGTAAATGAGAAATACAGGCCAAAAGCAGTCAGGGCCGTCGAGATCACGTCCACAAAAGTGCTGAACTGCATGCCGGTTTCACCCACCGTGGTGACGATGGAGGCCACAGATAACATCAGCGCCACTGCCAGGATCATCCGCGCCCAATTCTTGCGCCGGTGCGCCGCAAGCCAGACCAGCTGGACAAATCCCAGCGTCATCATGACGGCGATGAAATTGACGGCCAGTTTCGTCGACTCTGTGACGTCATCTGGGATGCGGTCCAGAAACGCCGCCGACAGCACGTCAATGAGCAGCGACACATACAGCAGCACCTGGAAGTAGAAGATATTCTTGGGAACGCTGGCGCCGGGATCGTTGATCATTCCTTGGGAAACTCCAGACCCATCTCGCGGTAACGCTCCGGATCGTCGCCCCAGCCGTCCCTGACCTTCACAAACAGGAAGAGATGCACCGGCTGGCCGACGATCTCCGCGATCTCCTTGCGCGAATCCGCGCCGATGGCCTTGATCGTCGCCCCGCCCTTGCCGAGCACGATCTTGCGCTGGCTATCGCGCTCCACATAGATCGTCTGCTCAATCCGTACCGACTTGTCCTTTCGGTCGGTCCATGAGTCGGTTTCGACCGTGGACTGATACGGCAATTCCTGATGCAGATGGCGGTAAATTTTCTCGCGCGTGATTTCCGCCGCGAGGTGCCGCAGCGGCGCATCCGACATCTGATCTTCGGGATAATGGAACGGACCTGCAGGCACGTCCTTGGCCAACGCGCGACGCAGGTCGTCGACGCCGTCGCCCGAGAGCGCCGCGACCATGAAGGTCTGGGTGAATTCCAGCCGCTCGTTGGCCTTCTGGGCCAGCACCAGCAGTTTCTCGCGCGGCACCAGATCGATCTTGTTCAACACCAGAATTTTCGGGTGATTGACGGATGAAAGCTTGCTCAGGATCGCATCAGCCTCGTCGTCAATGCCGGCACGGGCATCGAGCAGCACACAGACGAGATCGGCGTCGTGCGCCCCGCTCCACGCGGTCGACACCATGGCGCGGTCAAGCCGCCGCTTGGGCGCGAAGATGCCCGGTGTATCGACGAGAATGATCTGCGCGTTGTCCTCGATCACAATGCCACGGATCAGCGCGCGAGTCGTCTGCACCTTCTTCGAAACGATGGTGACCTTCGAGCCGACCAGCGCATTGACCAGTGTGGACTTGCCGACGTTCGGCGCACCGATCAGCGCGACGAAGCCGCAGCGCGTTTCGCGGGTTGAATTCTCTTGCAGTTCGTCAGGCATCATTGCCGCCCGTTACGCCTTCCCGCTTCAGCAGCGCCGTGGCTGCGAGCTTTTCAGCGGCGCGCTTGCTGCCGCCGACACCTTCCGCCGGGGTTAGTCCCGGCAACTCGACCGCGACGCGAAACTGCGGATCATGATGCGGACCGGTGCGCTCGACCTCGCGATAAACCGGCGTCGGCAATCCTTTGCCTTGCGCCCATTCCTGCAAAATCGTCTTCGGATCGCGCAGCGGGCGCACCGGCTTGCGCATGCGCTCGGTCCAGTTGCGCTCGACGAATTGCGACGCCGCCGCATAGCCACCGTCCAAAAATACCGCGCCGATCACCGCTTCGCAGATGTCGCCCAGCACTGAATTGCGCAACCGCGCACCGGCGCCCGCGCCCACCGATCCGAGCTTGATAGCCTCGTCCAGTCCGAGCGACTTGGCGACATCGGCGCAGGCCTCGCGGCGCACCAGATCGGCGAGGCGCTTCGACAATTCGCCCTCGTCAGCTTTCGGAAACGCCCGGTAAAGCATATCCGAAACGATCAGCCCCAGCACGTGATCGCCGAGAAACTCCAGCCGCTGATAGCTGTCGGCGCGGCGAGCGGATTTCAATGCCGAGACATGAGTGAAAGCCGTCGCCAGCAGCGCGGGATCAGCAAACGTATGGCCGATGCGTTGTTCGATGATCTTGGCCGCCGCCTTGGCACTCGGGCGGCGAGTCTTCTTTGCAGGCTTGACCTCTGCGACGCCAGCATCCGCGGCGTCGTCCGTAGTCGCAGGAGTTTTGACGATTGCGGGTTCGCCGCTCATCGCACAATAGAGAAAATGCGGTTCCAGCGCACCGAGACCGGCCAGCGCCAGAACTGCCAGGCCTGTTCGCCTTCGGCAATGGAGAAGAAGATCATCTGCGCGCGGCCGATCAGATTTTCGGATGGCACATAACCCACCGCGGACAGGACACGGCTGTCGGTGGAGTTGTCGCGGTTGTCGCCCATCATGAAGAAATGACCGGGCGGTACGGTGTAGACGTTGGTGTTGTCGTAGAAGCCGTTATCGACGCAATCGAGCGACTTGTAGCTCACGCCGTTCGGCAGCGTTTCCTTCCACTGCTTGACCCGCGCCGTCGCGTCAGACCCGCAAGGATCTTCGCCGACGAAATCCGGCAGCCGTTCGCGGTGCACCGGCTTGTCGTTGATGTAGAGCAGCCCCTCCTTCATCTGGATGCGGTCGCCGGGCAGCCCGATGACGCGCTTGATGTAGTCGGTGGTGTCGTCCTTCGGCAGACGGAACACGACGATGTCGCCGCGCTCGGGATCGGAGCCAAAGATGCGGCCGGTGAACAGCCGCGGCGACAGCGGGATCGAATAGTGGCTGTAGCCGTACGAGTATTTCGATACGAACAGGTAGTCGCCGACCAGCAGCGTCGCCTTCATCGATCCGGAGGGAATGTTGAAGGGTTGAAACAGGAAGGTGCGGATCACCAGCGCGATAATGAGCGCGTGAATGACGACGCGGACGGTCTCGCCGACGCCGCCTTCGGATTTGGCCGGTGTTGTCACACTCATCTGCTCTTTCGAATCCTGGTTTTTCATGCCTCGGAAAGGGACCCTTTATGCCCAACAGAGGCGAAGACGCCGCCCAAATCACCCGCGCGGGTTTTAGACCGTTGTCGCAGGGGGTGCAATCAACGGGTCCATGAAAACTTGCTAATCGTCTGACAGTTCAGTGAATTTTAGATTTTCAGGCAGTCCGGAACCGGCATTTACGCCTGTCAGACCTTGGCGGAAGGTACCGCCGAAATAATGACGAAGGCCTGAGCCAACGGCCAGTCATCGGTAATGGTGAGGTCGATCCGCGCCTCATGGCCCGGCGGGGTCAGGGATTCCAGCCGCGCTAGCGCGCCGCCGGTCAGTTTCATGGTCGGGCGTCCACCCGGCATGTTGACCACCCCCATGTCCCGCCACCACACCCCGCGCCGGATACCGGTGCCGAGGGCCTTCGAGCAGGCTTCCTTGGCAGCGAATCGCTTGGCGTAGGTCGCCCAGATCAGTTTGGGCATCTTCGAGCGGCGCTCGGCCTTGGCCCGCTCCGCCTCGGTGAAAATGCGATCGATAAACCGGTCGCCATGACGCCCGATCACCTTTTCGATCCGTGTGATGTCGATAATATCCGACCCGATGCCGATAATCATGACCTGACGTGACCCCGAAGCGACTTCCGGCCACGGTCCATCGCCGCGCGCATATCGCGAATGGTCTGGGCCAGTCCGACGAACATCGCCTCGCCCATCATGAAATGTCCGATGTTGAGTTCGACAATCTGCGGCAGCGCCGAAATGGTTTCCGCCGTCACGTAATCGAGACCGTGTCCGGCATGAACTTCAAGCCCCGCAGACTGCGCAAGCTTGGCACCGGTGACAATTCGCTGCCATTCGGCTTCGGCCTTTTGGTTTTGTCCCTCAGCCACGGCATCGCACCACGCGCCGACGTGAATTTCGATGACCGGCGATTTTAGTTTGGCCGCCATCTCGATCTGGGCGGGATCGGCGGCGATAAACAGCGAGACGCGGATTTCAGCGTCGTTCAGCCGCGCAATGAAAGGGCCGAGTGCGTCGCGCTGTCCGACGACGTCCAGCCCGCCCTCCGTGGTGACCTCGGTACGCCGCTCCGGCACGAGACAGGCCGCATGCGGCTTTGTCGCGAGCGCGATTTGCAGCATTTCGGCGGTCGCGGCCATTTCAAAATTCAGCGGCTTGGAGATTTGAGCTTTCAGCCGCGCCATATCATCGTCGCGAATATGACGGCGATCTTCACGCAGATGCGCGGTAATGCCGTCGGCGCCGGCTTCGATAGCCAGCAGCGCCGCGCGCACCGGGTCCGGTGCACGCCCTCCGCGCGCGTTGCGCAAGGTTGCAACGTGATCGACATTGACCCCGAGACGCAGCGACGGAATGGCTGACATGGACAATCCAGAAAACGATGAGATTAGCCGTTGATGCGATCGACGCTGGCGACGACCGCCTTGGCGCGAAGCTGAGCGATAATACCGTTCAAATGCTTCAGGTCATAGACCTCAAGATCGATGGTGAGCTCTGTGAAATCGGGAGATCGGCGGCTCATGCTGATGTTGTCAATGTTGCCGTCATGCTCCGCGATCACCGATGCGACCTGAGCGAGGCTGCCCGGCTCGTTCACATTATGCACAAGCAAACGTGCCGGAAAACGCCGCGGCGTGGCTTCGTCCGTGTCCCAGCGGACATCTAGCCAGCGCTCCGGCTCTTCCTCGAAATCCTTCAGCGCCGGCGACTGGATCGGATAGATCGTGATGCCCTCGCCCGGCGTGACAATACCGACAATGCGGTCGCCAGGCACGGCGCCGCCATTCGGCGCGAACTTCACCGGCAGATCGCTGTTGATACCGCGGATCGGAATCGCGCTCGACGCCTTGGCATCGCTTGCGGGTTTCGGATTCGCAGCACTGCTCTTCTTGCCGCTGAGCCTCGCCTCTTCCTTGTAGTCGGGGTACATTGCACGCGCGACGTCTGACGCCTTCATCTCGCCGCGACCAACCGCCGCCATCACGTCATCGATCGAAGCGCGCGCCAGACGCGGCAACGCACCCTTGAGCTTGTCGTCGGCATAGACAATCTTCGCACGCATGAACAAACGCTCGACGATGCGACGCCCAAGTCCCGCATACTGATCGCGAACGGCCGTGCGGGTGGCACGGCGGATGGCCGCCCGCGCCTTGCCGGTGACAGCAAGGGATTCCCACGCGGTCGGCGGCGCTGATTGTGCCTGCGAGGTCAAGACCTCGACTTCGTCGCCGTTCTGCAATTCGGACGACAGCGGCGCGAACTTGCCGTTGATCTTGCAGCCGACGGCGCTGTTGCCGACGTCAGTATGCACGGCATAAGCGAAGTCGATTACGTTAGCATGGCGTGGCAGCGCAATCAGCTTGCCCTTCGGCGTGAAGCAGAACACCTGATCGTGGAACAGCTCCATCTTGGTGTGTTCGAGGAATTCCTCCGGATTGGCGCTCTCCGAAAGTACTTCCACAGTGTGCCGCAGCCATGCGAACGCGTTGGATTCGCGTTCGAGACGTTCGGTCGGCGATCCGACGCCGTCCTTGTAGAACGCATGCGCGGCGATACCGTATTCGTTGACGCGGTCCATCTCCTCGGTGCGGATCTGCAGTTCGACACGCTGCTTGCCCGGACCGATCACGGTGGTGTGGATCGAGCGATAGTCGTTCTGCTTCGGCGTCGAGATGTAATCCTTGAAGCGCCCCGGCACCACCGGCCACGTCGTATGGACGATGCCAACGGTCCGGTAGACCTCTGCAATGCTGTTGACGATAATGCGAAAACCGAAGATGTCGGACAACTGCTCGAAGCCGACGGACTTGCGCTCCATTTTCATCCAGATCGAGAATGGCTGCTTGCGGCGGCCTCTCACCTGCGCGTTGACCCCGTTCTTGGCGAGCTTGGCGGAGAGCTGGGCTTCGATCTCCCCGATCAGATTGCGATCACGCGCTTCGAGCGCGTCCAGCCGCTGCACGACTACGGCGTGGGCATCCGGATCGATCACCTTGAATGACAGATCCTCAAGCTCTTCGCGCATTTCCTGCATACCCATGCGGCCGGCGAGCGGCGCATAGATGTCGAGAGTTTCTTCCGCGATCCGGTGACGCGAGGCTGGAGGCACGAATTCCAGCGTCCGCATGTTGTGCAGCCGGTCGGCGAGCTTGACGAGCAGAACGCGCACGTCGTCGGCGATCGCGAGCAAAAGCTTGCGCAGGTTTTCGGCCTGCTTGGCTTCGCGCGACACCAGTTCGAGCCGCTTGAGCTTGGTCAGCCCCTCCACCAGCGCGCCGATCTCCGGGCCGAACATCTGGTCGATCTCGGCGCGGGTCGATTCGGTATCCTCGATGGTGTCGTGAAGCAGCGCCGCGACGATGGTCGCGTCGTCCAGCTTCAGATTGGTGAGGATCGCCGCGACCTCGAGGGGGTGAGAAAAGTACGGATCGCCCGAGGCGCGCTTCTGCTCCCCATGGGCCATCATGGCGTAGACATAGGCCCGGTTGAGCAAATCCTCGTCGGTGTTCGGATTATAGGCCCGAACCCGGTCCACCAGATCGTATTGGCGCATTATCTTGCCCCGGACCGGCTTTTTGGCCAGCGCGGCCGGGGGCACAGACGAAACCGCTGCGACCGCCTCGGTCGCCGCCTGCATTTGGGGCTGGTTTCGCCGCCCGATCGCCATCCGCTTGCTCGCCTCGAACTGCCGATTCCGAAAAAGGAACCGTCATTCACAATATCGCCGGTTCGCCAACAATCGCAAGGAAGACCCTAAAAATGTCAATAAATGCAAAGGCCCGGGCGATCTGCCCGGGCCTTTGGGGAAAACCAGCGCTGAGCGCCGGAAAGTCGCTCCGAAAGCGACGACCTTACTCGTCTTCCTCGGGCTGCTCCTCGGGCGGAGCAAGGCCTTCCAGGCCCTTCAAAAGCTCTTCTTCCGTCATGCGCTCAACGGCGACCTCGGTGTCATCCGCATCGACAGAGGCCCCGGCGGAGCCGATCAGCGGCACCGTATCGGGTTCCGGTTCGTCCACTTCGACGAATTTCTGCAGGGAATGAACGAGTTCCTCGCGCAAATCCTCTGGAGAAATGGTCGTATCGGCAATTTCGCGTAGCGAAACGACTGGATTCTTGTCATTATCGCGGTCGATGGTCAGGGGCGACCCTGAAGAAATCATCCGCGCACGGTGCGCGGCCAGCAGAACGAGGTCGAACCGGTTGTCGACCTTATCGATACAATCTTCAACAGTGACGCGCGCCATCGGCTGTCGCTCCGGGTCTGGGTCAGAAAATATGTCGCTATGCGCGCTAGGTATAGCGACCCGGGCCTTTCCGCAAGCATCAATTTCGAAAAGGCGCATAAAACGCCCGTTTCGGATGACCGCCGCGGAAGCATGGCTGAGGGGCAATTAGTCCCATGGACAAGAATTCGCTTCATTGCTTCATCAGAAATGCTTCGCGGTGCGACGCCACCACCGCAAACAATATTTCTGACCTTTATCTTCTCTAAACCCTCTGGCGAATAACAACTGAAATTTAATGGGAATGCGCGGTGATGGATACGCGCCAAGAATACATACGATAACAACGATGCGAGTAAAAACTGATGCCTTCTGCCACGAACAAGATCGCGCTGTTTATTGACGGTGCAAACCTATACGCAACAGCAAAGACGCTTGGTTTCGACATAGATTATAAAAGGCTGCTGCTTGAATTTCAGAGTCGTGGCACTCTGGTCCGCGCCTTCTACTACACCGCAATCATCGAAGATCAGGAATACTCATCGATCCGTCCGTTGATCGATTGGCTCGATTACAACGGCTATACCGTCGTGACCAAGGCGACGAAGGAGTTCATCGACGCGTCCGGACGCCGCAAGGTAAAAGGCAACATGGACATCGAACTTGCCGTCGACGCCATGGAGCTGGCCGAGAACATCGACCAGATGGTGCTGTTCTCGGGCGACGGCGATTTCCGCTCGCTGGTCGAGGCCGTGCAGCGCCGCGGTGTCCGCGTCACGGTGGTTTCTACCATCTCGAGCCAGCCTCCAATGATTGCCGACGAATTGCGCCGCCAGGCGGATGTCTTTACAGATCTGGTCCAGCTACAATCCAAGCTTGGCCGCGATCCGAGCGAGCGACCTGCTCCTCGTGAACCGCGCGAACCTCGTCAGCACACGCCGCAATTCCTGCAGCGGACGACGACCAGCTCAATGGCTCCAAGGGGCGATGACGAATTCGACGATTGAGGACAAGACCAAGGAGAGCCGGCGCAGCGGTGCCGGCCCTTCCTCTTCTGTTTCAGGGCAGTCGAACGAACCCGGTCCGGATTGCCCTCTCTGCCCCCGCCTGAAGAACTATCGGGATGCTAATCGCGCGCAGCATCCGCATTGGTTCAATGCACCTGTCTACTCCTTTGGACCGATCGACGCGCAGCTTGTGATCGTAGGGCTCGCGCCCGGTCTTCAGGGGGCCAACCGCACGGGGCGACCCTTTACCGGGGATTTTGCCGGTGATCTTCTCTACGGGACACTCGTCGAATTCGGCTTTGCGCAAGGTTCATACGAGGCTCGCCCGGACGACGGCCTGATGCTGATCGATTGCCGCATCACCAATGCCGTGCGCTGTGTGCCACCGCAGAACAAACCCCTGCCCGCTGAAATCAAGACCTGCCGCACATTCTTCAATGCAACGCTGGACGAGATGCCGCGCCTGCGCGCAATCGTCATGCTGGGCCGTGTGGCGCACGATTCAACACTGAAGACACTCGGCATCCGCGCACCGGATGCGCCGTTCGCCCATGGCGCGGAATTCCAGGCCGGGGCCGTACGGCTGTTCGATAGCTATCACTGCTCACGCTACAACACGAACACTCGCCGCTTGACGCCCGAGATGTTCAGGGCGGTATTTACCAGCGTGCGGAAATATATCGGCTAGCGCGGGTTGGCCTGCAGCCACGCCAGGACATCGCCTGCGTTCCGGTCCGGCGGAAACACCGGATAAAACACGTGCGTGATCGCCGCGTCATCGACGATCAGCGCCAGCCGCTTGATCAGTGTCAGCCCGGCGACATCCATGGATGGCAGCTTGAGCGCACGTGTCAAAGCGAGTTCGCTGTCCGACAGAACCTGAAACGGCACATGCAGCCGCTCGACCATGTCGCGCTGATAGGCGCTGTCCTGCGTCGAAATCCCGAACACGTGCTGCGCGCCGGAGTCCTTCAGATCCTTGAACAGATCGCGAAAGGAACAGGTCTGCGGCGTGCAGCCCCGTGCGCCGGGGATCATGTCCCAGTCATCGACAAGCCCGATCTTGCCGGGCTCGCCCGTGCGCGGATAGGCGAACAGCACCACCCGCCCCGGCAGCGACGCCAGCATGACCGACGCGCCGTCGGTCGCTTGCAATGCGACAGGTGGAATCTTCATGCCAATCAGATGTTTCGCTGCGCCGTCGTCGACCGGTGCCGGGATCTTGCTCCAGTCCACATCCATCAGGTTCGGCTGGTTCATCGCGTTATCTCTTATATTCTGGAGGTTTTTAGAGGATGACGTTGTCCGAAAACCGCTTCGCACTTTTCGGCGTCAACCTCTCGCCCTCAAGAGTCGGCCCTTCTCGCGCGCCCAATCCCGCTTCTTCTCGGTATCGCGCTTGTCGTGCAGCTTCTTGCCCTTCGCCAGAGCCAGTTGAAGCTTCACCCTGCCGCGCTCGTTGAAATACATCTTGAGCGGAATGAGCGTCATTCCCTCGCGTTCGATCGCGCCGATCAGCTTGTTGATCTGCTTCTTGTGCAGCAGCAGTTTACGATCCCGCTTCGGTTCGTGATTGAAGCGATTGGCCTGCAGATATTCGGGAATGTTGGCGTTGACGAGCCAGATTTCCCCGTCTTTGGAGTCCGCGTAGGACTCGGCAATCGTGGTCTTGCCGCTGCGTGAGGACTTGACCTCGGTGCCGGTCAGCACAATGCCCGCCTCGACGGTATCCTCGATGGCGTAGTTGAACCGCGCCTTGCGGTTCTCCGCGATGACCTTGATCGTAGGCTCTTTCTTCTCAGCCATCAGGTGCCTCGGTGCGAGTACATGCGAAAAGTATGGCTCGCGTGAATACGCAATCCTTCAGTACGATCTGACGGTACTGGAAGACCTTGCGCCGTCAGAATGTCTGACTGGTGATAGATAGTGATTTACTTCGACTTCAGAAGATCGCGGATTTCGGTCAGCAACTCCTGGTCCTTCGTCGGCTTCTCGGGCGCAGCCTCTTCCTTCGCTTTCAGGCGGTTCATCAGACGGATCACGATAAACAACACAAACGCCACGATGAGGAAATTCAGCGTCAGTGTGAGGAAGTTGCCCCATGCCAGCACAGCGCCCTGCTTCTTGGCATCCGCGAGGTTGGTGGCCGTGACCGATTTAGAGAGGCCGGTGAAGTAGTTGGAGAAATCCAGCCCGCCGGTGATCGCGCCGATGATCGGCATGATGAGGTCACCAACCATCGAGGTGACGATCCCTCCGAACGCCGCACCGATGATGACGCCGACCGCAAGATCGACGACATTACCCTTCAGGGCAAATTTCTTGAACTCCTCAAGCATCGGCAATTTCCCTTCCTGCTGCGTCGTCAGTTGAGCAACCCGGCGTACACCATCGCGTCGCGAATGACCTTGCCGGTCGGCGGCGTCACCGTCACCAGCGGCAGACGCACCTCCTCATGCACGCGGCCCAGCAGTTTGAGGCCATGCTTGGCGCCTGCAAGGCCTGGCTCCTTGAAGATGGCATCGTGCAGCGGCGTCAGCCGATCCTGGATCTTGAGCGCGGCCGCATAATCGCCCTTCATCACGGCAGACATCAGTTCCGCGCACGGCTTGGGCGCTACGTTGGCGACGACAGAAATGCAGCCGTGCCCGCCCGCCGCCATATAGGCGAGCGCGGTCATGTCCTCGCCCGAGAGCTGGATGAAATCCGGACCCATCGCGTGACGCTGCTGCGACACCCGGGCGAGATTGGCGGTGGCATCTTTCACACCGGCGATGTTCTTCAGCTCGAACAGCCGCGTCATGGTCTCAACGGAGAGATCCACGACCGAGCGCGGCGGGATGTTGTAAATGATGATCGGAATACCGATGGCATCGTTCACCGCCTTGAAGTGATGATACATCCCTTCCTGCGTGGGCTTGTTGTAGTAGGGCGTCACCACAAGCACAGCATCGGCGCCCGCCTTCTCGGCATGCTTCGCGAGTGCAACGGCTTCGCGCGTGGAATTCGAGCCGGCACCAGCGATGACCGGGACGCGGCCCTTCGCCTCCTCGACACACCACTCGGTGACCTTGTTGTGCTCTTCGTGGCTCAGCGTCGGGCTTTCGCCGGTGGTTCCCACCGGGACAAGGCCGTGCGAGCCCTGCTCGATCTGCCAGTTCACCAGGTCACGCAGGCCGGCCTCGTCCAGCGCTCCGTTTTTGAACGGCGTCACCAAGGCGGTAAGGGATCCCCTGAAATTCGTCTTGGTTGCCATTGTCAGTCTCCGAACGCTCGCAAACACCGCGATTTATGATTGATTGATAACGAGTCCCGAAGCGCGATGAAAGTCCCGGGCACTCCCATACCGCGTCTGCCGCCTGGATGACCCTGCGTTAGCCGCGATTTTGCCGCGGTGTTGCGGCATTGTGCCTGTTCTAACACATTTGATGTTTTGTCCACATATTCAATGCACTACACCGAGGGTGAAGGCCCTTGAATGATTCGCCGCATAGGCTGCCCGTGATGCCATCTGCTCCTTCATCCGCGGGGCTTCCCCGTTTGGCGCGCTGGACCGCTGTTTTCCTCGGCGCAGGCGGTCTTGCGCTGATTTCATATGCTGCGTCAGCAGTACCGTTGCCGAAGCCGCGTCCGATATCCCGTAACGTGACGCCGCAAACCACGCCAGCGAAGCCCGCTCAGCCACCGGCCCCATCTGCCGCGAAACCTACACCTGAGGCGCCTGCGCCCAAGGCTCTGGCTGCGCGCCCTGCTCAGCCACGGAAGCCTTCCGTGCCTCTGGCGATGTCCACCACATCGTCCACCTCGAAGGCGGACATGGAGACGCTCGAGCAGATCATCGAATTCGTGCGCAAGCGGAAGCCGCTCGACGCTACGCAGCTTCAGGCCTCGATCTCGGATCCCGTTGCGCGCAAACTTGCCGAGTGGATGATCCTGCGCAGCGACGACAATGGTGCCTCATCTGATCGCTACAAGGCCTTCGTCACCGAGAACCCGAGTTGGCCAAGCGTGATATTCCTGCGGCGGCGTGGCGAAGCAGCCTTGTGGGACGACAAACGCGACGATTCCGTAGTCCTCTCGTTTTTCAATGGCGAACAACCGATCTCCGCCAAAGGCCGGTTTATGCTGGCACGCGCACTGTTGGCGCGCGGTGACCGGGCGAGCGCGGAACGGCTGGTGCGTGAGGCATGGCGGGGCGATCCATTCTCCTCCGACACCGAAGACACCGCGCTCGAGAGATTCGGGTCGCTGCTGACGCCGGGCGACATCAAGGTCCGGATGGATATGCTGTTGTACAGCGGCGATAACGCTGAGGCCGCGCAGCGCTCCGCCAAGCGGCTCGGCAGCGGTCATGTTGCGCTCGCAAAGGCACGCACCGCCCTCAACAAGAAGGCCTCGAATGCGAAGGCTCTTCTGGATGCTGTTCCCAGCGATCTGCACAACGATCCGCTCTATCTCTTCAGCAAAGCGCAATGGCTGCGGCGCGAGGACAAGTTCCAGGAAGCCGCACGCGCCATGCAGGCTGCGCCGCGCGATCCCGCACGGCTGGTCAATGCGGACGAATGGTGGATCGAACGGCGGCTGTTGGCGCGCAAGCTGCTCGATACCAACGAGCCACGCCTTGCCTATGCCGTCGCGCGCGATGCATCGCTGCCGGCACGCGACATCTACAAGACAGAACAGGAGTTCACCGCAGGCTGGATCGCGCTGCGATTCCTCAACGACCCAAATCTTGCGGCCCAGCATTTCGCGCGGATCGGCGTTGGTAGCGTTAATCCGACCGCCCTCGCCCGCGCCGGCTACTGGCAGGGCCGCGCAGCGGAAGCCGCCGGGCGGTCCCAGGAGGCACGTGCCGCGTATGAATCGGCGGCGGCGCAATCCACAAGCTATTACGGCCAGCTCGCGCGGGCGAAGCTGGGACTGCCGCAGATCGCATTGAACGGCGTGCCGGGCCGCTCACGCGGCGGCGAGCGGCTGGAGATTGTCCGCGCCGTCGAGCTTCTCTACGCGCTGGACGAACGCGAGATCGCCATCCCCATTCTTGCCGACATGGGCGATCGCGCCGACATGGACGGCCTGCTCGCGCTGTGCGAGCTAACCCAGCGGCACAACGATGCGCGGGGCATGCTCCTTGTCGGCAAGGCAGCGCTGAATCGCGGCATGCCGTTCGATCACTATGCTTATCCGGTGATCGGCATTCCGCCCTACAAGGACTTCGGACCCGAGGTGGAGAAGGCTATCGTCTTTGCCATTGCCCGGCAGGAAAGCGCGTTCAATCCCTCCGTGGTGTCGCCCGCCCAGGCTTACGGCCTGATGCAGGTTACCCCTGCCGCCGGCAAGTACGTCGCCAAGCGACACGGCGCAACGTTCGATCTCGCCAGGTTGAAAGCCGATCCCGCATACAACGCCGCATTTGGCGCCGCCGAACTCGGCGGCCTGATCGAAGACTATCGCGGCTCCTACATCATGACCTTTGCCGGCTACAACGCCGGACGCGGCAGCGTACGCAAATGGATCGAGCGTTACGGCGATCCCCGCGATCCCAAAGTAGACGCGGTTGATTGGGTCGAGAAAATCCCGTTCTCCGAGACCCGCAACTACGTCCAGCGCATCATGGAAAACGTCCAAGTGTACCGCTCACGGTTCGGCGGCGGCAGCAAGCTGCTGATCGAGGCCGATTTGCGCCGGGGCGCGGGTGTGGAATAGGTTTGGGCCGGTACTTTCCACTCCGTCATCCTGAGGCGCGAGCCGCATTTGCGGTGAGCCTCGAGGGATGAACGTTCAAATCCATCTCAGCATGGCGCGCCGCCCTTAGAGGCCTTCACTGCGCCAAGGCTCCTCAGGGTGACGGCAAATGCTCCAATCATTCCGCGACGTCTACTGCCAGTCGGCCGACGGGCTGAAACTCCATGCCAAGATCATCGGCCCTGACGACAGCACGGCGTTGCCGGTGCTTTGCCTCCCCGGCCTGACGCGAACCACCGACGATTTCGATGACATCGCCCGCGCCATTGCCACCGATCCCGCCAAACTACGCAAGGTCGTGGCCGTGGATTATCGCGGGCGTGGCCTGTCGGACTACGATCCTGATCCCGCCAAATACGCAGTCCCCATAGAGCTTGGCGACGTGCTGACAATCGCGGCCTCACTCGGAATCTCCCGTGCGATTCTGCTTGGCACATCGCGGGGCGGCCTCATCTCGATGGCGCTAGCGGCCGCGCAGCCGCAACTGCTGGCCGGCGTCATCCTGAACGACATCGGGCCCGAGCTTGATATCCGCGGCCTGATGAAGATCAAGGGGTACCTAGCCTCCCCGCCTCCCGTAGCGACATGGGATGACGCAGCGCGCGGCATGAAGGGCCTTTTCGGCGGCGTCTTTCCCGCACTCACTGCAGCCGACTGGATGGCGTGGGGACGCCGCGCCTTCCGGGAGAAAGCCGGCGGCGGACTGGAGCGGACCTACGACCTGAACATTTCGCGCACACTCGACGGACTCGATCCGACCAATCCGCTGCCGCAGGTCTGGGAGCTTTTCGACAAACTCGCGGGCGTTCCGCTGATGCTGATTCATGGCGGCCTGTCCGACCTCCTCTCGCTTCAGGGCGTTCAGGACATGATCGCGCGGCGGCCGGACATCGAGCTCGTGACAGTCGCAGACCAAGGCCACGCGCCGCTGCTGGCGGACAAACCGACGATGGATCGCATCGTCGCGTTCTGCGCGCGGTGTGATGGGGCTAAAACCTAACCCCATCACCATTCTTGACGGTAGCTGGCAGCTACTCCGCTCGTCCCCGCGAAAGCGGGGACCCATTCCTGAGGTGCTGGATTCCCGCTTTCGCGGGAATGAGCGGAGAGAACGTCCTGCACTTCAGACAACAAAAAAC